>Ga0209390_10009526_pt1 | contig 11634 bp, 20 predicted proteins | sample BON01_FD_187212 | JGI IMG/M metagenome (GOLD analysis project Ga0209390, IMG submission 187212) | Freshwater microbial communities from Lake Bonney liftoff mats and glacier meltwater in Antarctica - BON-01 (SPAdes) (version 2) | ecosystem: Environmental > Aquatic > Freshwater > Ice > Glacier... | reverse complement strand
GAAGGAGGGAGGAAGGGAGGGAGGGAGGAGAGGAAGGGGAGAGTGAGTAAGGCGAATAAAAGACTAAGAAAGGCAAACAGATACGGCGCATAAAAACATAGCCCCTCTTTCCCTCTCTCCCTCCCTCCCTCCCTCCTTACCAGGCGCGCAGTCCCTTGCCACCATCGTGAGCCACCGCAGGACCCCAAGAGCCGAAACACGCTCCGTCTCCTTCTTCTCCTCCTCCTGCACCGCCATTGATGAGGACGAGGACGAGGAAGGGAGTGAGGAAGGGGTGGAGGAGTGGATATGCTTCCAGATGGTGGTGAGAAGGCGGAGGACGGCATGGACGTAGGAAGGGCCGGAGGGGGAGGGGAGGGTGGAGGAAGAGGAGGAGGAGGAGGGGGAGGGGGCGGGGGCAGCAACAGCAGCAGCAGCAGCAGCAGAGGTGTGGCTGTTGCTGGTGTTGTTGTTGTTGTTGTGGTTGTTGTGGTTGTTGATGCTGGTGGCGCAGGAGGGGGGGTTGACTTCCTGTAGTGGGAGGAAGGGAGGGAGGGAGGGTGGGAGGGGAAGAATGGTGAGTGTCTGTTACACTTCCCCCCCCCCCTCCATTCTCCCTCCCTCCCTCCCTCCCTCTTTCCAAACGTACCTGGGCCGCCAGCGAGACCACCGAACCCAGCGCCGCGTTTCCAATGTCTTCATCTTGAAGGCCATGGCGAGGGCAACGAGGGAGAGGACGGAGGGGGTCAGGAGGAGGGCGCGTTTAGAGGCAGAACCGTCTTCGGCGAGGTTCTGAGGGAAGGGAGGGAGGGAATGAGGAAGGAGGGGAGTGAGGGTGTGTGAGCAACGAGGAAAAGGAGGAGCAGGGGCGGAGGAAGGGAGGGAGGGAGGGCATGTACATACCTGTAGGCAGGAGAGGGCGAAGTGCTGGAGCACGGGCTGATTGGGGTGGGCCTTCATCACCTTCACCAAGGCGGACATCGACTAGGGAGGGAGGGAGGGAGGGAGGGAGGAAGGGAGGAACAGGTGAGTCATCTGTTGATCGAAAAGAGAAGCGATCACCCCGCTCATATTCCTCCCTCCCTCCCTCCCTCCCTCCCTCCCTCCTTCCTTCCTCACCTCTTCATTCCCCACTTTCTCCGCCGCCTCCGGGCTCTCCTCCGTCAGCGTGGCCAGGGTCATGCAGCATCCTCTTGAAGGGAGGCGACCAACAGGTGGCGCTTAATTAGGTCCAGGACGTGGGCAGTAATGCCGGACTAAGGAAGGAAGGAGGGAGGGAGGGAGGGAGGGTGAGTACACCATGCATGGGGGATTGTAGGAAAACAAACGGAAGTGTCCTCCTCTCCTCTTCCTCCCTCCCTCCCTCCTTCGTACCTGCAACGGCGCCTCGCGAGCGGCGGGTCGGGCATCAGTGACCGAGATGGTGACCTCGAGGTAGATGTCTTGAGAGTCCTCGTCGCGGGCGTAGTTCTTCATGGCGGCCAGGAACCTGGGGGAGGGAGGGAGGGAGGGAGGGAGGGAGGGAGGGAGGAACGGTGAGTAAGAGGACTGACAGTAGACAAGTGACGTTTGAAAAAGACAGCAAAAAGAGGAGAGAGAAGGGAGGGAGGGAGGGAGGGAAGAAAACGTACCTAGACACAGTGGCGACGTCGTCCAAGAGGGGCTGGGAGCCATTGACGGCCTCGAGGAGGAAGAGGAGGGCGGGGGAGGCCGAGAGCTCCAGCTCGGGCTCGGCGGGGATGGCGGCCAGGGCGCGGACGAGGGCCTGAGGGAGGGAGGGAAGGAGGAAGGGAGCGAGGGAGGAGAGGTTTAGTGATTGATCAAATCAGAAGGTAAACGAACACGAACTAGAACCTTCCCTCCCTCCCTCCCTCCCTACTTCCTTACCTGGAACGCCTGCGCCTCCGGATAACCATTCCCTTCCACCATATTTCCATTCACCCACCCCGCTCCTGCTGCTGCTGCTGCTGCTGCTGCTGCTCCTCCTCCTCCGTTCACACCCGGTCGCTAGAAAGAGGAGGAGGAGGCGCCGTTGGCGTGGGTGGTGGGGGGGTGGTGGTTGTACTTGTGCTGGGCGGAGGGGGAGGTGAGGAGGAGGACGGTCTTGTTGTTGAGGAGGATGGTGGTGCCTGTTTGAAAGAAGGGGAGGGAGAGAGGGAGGGAAGGAGGGTGTGAGGGTGAGCGGTAGTAATATCGGAGGGAGGAGGGAGGGAGGGAGGAAGGGGGGAGGGGTGTTCTTACCTTTTTGCGCCATCTGCTGGCCGAGGGCCAAGGGCATGTAGAGGGCTACCATCGCTGCTGCACCCGCCACTTGCACCTGTAGGAGTAGTGGTAAGAGAGTAAAAGGACATGAAGAAATATGTGTGAGTCATCAGTCTTCCTTCATTTCTTCCACCTATCTCTCCCTCCCTCCCTCCCTCCTCTCCCTACGTACAGGTAGTTGCCGAGGCGGGTCTGCCAGTCCGGGTGGCCGGTGGCGAGGCCGACGAGGGCCTGAGGGAGGGAAAGGGGGGGAGGGAGGAAGGGACGGAATGGTAAACGACATATCACGACGAAGAAAAGGCGACTACTGCAGACATTGACTCATTTCATTCCCCTCGCTCCCTCCCTCCCTCCCTCCCTACCTGGCAGGCGGCTGCTTGCAGGTCCTTATTGTTGGGGTACAGCTCGAAAATGCGACCAAACAGCTCCTCGGCGGCCTCCTGTGTAATTTGGGGGAGAAATAAAGAAGGAAGTGGGTTAGTCATTATTCTCTTCCGTTTTTGCTTGCTTGGAAAAAGAGTCGAAGGGAGAGATAGGAAGATGAAGAGATAGAGACACGGAACGTACCTGCTCGAAGTTCGCCCGCGCTCCCTCGCTCTTGGCAGCCAGCGCCTCAATCGCCTCCAAGCCCTGCAGCTGAATTCATCGATCTCCAATGAAGGTGCGCATGGCCGTGGCGACGAGGCGGCAAGCGCCCAGCTCGCCGAGACGGGTGACGTTTTGGATGGAATACTGAGGGAAGAACCGACTCGCGGCTCAAGGTCAGTGTGCAGTGTATGTGCAAGAACAAACCTTGTCCAGTGCGTTTGCGTTGCGACTAGATCGTACGCACGGCTTTTTTAGTTGTGTTGACTGTGGGATTGCACGCCTCTTTTCCCCTCCTCCCGAGGCCGACCCTTTTTGCTTCTTCCCCAAAAATGCAGGCACGTAAGGCATGTAAATGCACGGGACGCGTCATTTGATCAGGCGTCAAGGAAGCAAAGCTAGTAGCTTGGTCCTTCGGTGTGTCATGCGCATCTTCAATGGCTTGAAATTGCTATTTGTGTTGTCCATTTTCCCTCCCCCTGCGACCAGCAGCACGAACAAGGCAGAAAGCCGAAGGCTCACGCCTCTAAAAGAAGTAAAGGCACAAATAAATTTATGGAGGCAAGCAGACGATGAACATATTTCATGTTGCTTTATTACATTGCTGTTTGGTTTTCTACTTTGGAGTCTTCGCTCCGTTCTATGACACAATTTCTTTCACTCTCTCCTTCCTCCGACCCTCCCCTACCCACACCGCCCTGCTCGACCCCTCTTACCTCAACCCTCCCAATCCCGGCGCCTTAACATCTCCCACCCCTCTCAGCCCCCGCTGCAACTGCTTCCCATCCGCCCACCCTGCGTGCATGTAGTCGTCATCCTCCGCCTCTGCCAGCTTTTTCAATTCTTCCTGCCTCTTGAAATAATGCGCCAGCATCGCCTGCCTTTCCTCCTCTCGCACCACCGGCTCCCGCACCGGCGGACCTTCTCCTGGCCCGTTCAGCTTGACTACCACCTTGGTCTTCTCGTTCTTGCTGCCACCTAGCCGCTCTCCCACTGTTTGTCCACGCACAAATTCTTTTCCCATCGCCCAGAGCTGGGCCGTAGCCGGGTCAAGGCGCAAGGGGTCCTCCTGCTTCTTTTCTTCGGATGAAGACGTGGTGCTGGAGGAGATGGTGGTCGCTTCTTCGTTTGCGTGTAAGGAAAGAGTGCGGAACAAGGCAGCGATTCCATCTTCATTCGGGTCCATGGTGGTGGTGCTGGGGGTGGAGGTGGGAGAGGCATCCTGCTTTTCGCCGCCGCTGCTGCTGCTGCTGCTGCTGCTGCTGCTGCTGCTGCTGCTGCTGCTGCTGCTGCTGCTTGTGCGCGTGGCAGAAAAGGACGAAGAAACAGGAAAGGCCAACGCCACGGCGCCTCGAAAGTTCTCCAGTTTCTCTTGTAGCAAAGGGCTTGACATGGCATGCTGTGGTCGTGGTGGCTTGGCTGCCGCTGCTGGTGCTGCCGCTCCCGTTCCCCCACCCTGCGTCGTGCTCGTTGTGCCCAAGTAGGCCTCCGCGTCCAGCGCCACCCGTAGCAGCGTCTCTTGGCCAGAGGTCAGATTGTCGCCCGTGCTACCTCCACCTCCACCACTACCGCCGGCACCCTGAAGCAGGGCCCGCACAAGGCCCACCAGGCGTTGCAACGACAGGCGGGCGTTCCACACCCACACCAAGTCTTGGAGCAGGTCCTCGTTCTTGGTCTGGCACGTCGTCTCGTACAAGAAGCTGTCCCCGTCCGCGCGCTTGACTTGAACGACCACCATTTTGTAGAGCTGTGGGTGGGTGGGTGTTGTGGGTGTTTTGGGTATGTGGGTGTTTGTGATGGTTGCGAAAAAGAACAAAATTTGGTGATGATGCGCGGTCGAGAGCGTGGCTGGAGCCCCAAACAGCTCCCAGCGCCTGCGCCTTGAAGTAGGCCACCTCGACTAGCTGCCCGTGCAAGCGAGGTGCCCATGCCTGTCTTGTGTGTGTGTCTGCACCAGAAGGGATGTGGAGTGAGAAAGTCAAGCAAGACGCAGCATTGCTGCTCACCGAAAATCACCATGGGCCAAGAAACCTCCCCACCCCCTACTCCACAACACGAATGAAAGGCAGACAACAAAGCAAAGCATTGCGTAACATGTCGCAGATTTCAATCATGCAGACTCGTCTTGATTTTTTTTGTGTTCATTTCCCATTTTCCCCCTCACTCAAACATGTAAACTCCCCATTGACATTGAGCCGCGAGTCGGAACAAAAGGGAGGAGGCCAAAAGCAGCAGGCCATGCGTAGGGGGGAGGGCACCAAGTGCGTTCCTTCGTCGCTCTTGGCTTTTGCAGCGCCCTGGCACTGTTTTTCGCATCCACAAACAAGCAAATATGACTCTTGACACCTCTATGCCACTATAGATTTGTGTTTACAATGTTTGGGTGGCCACGTGGCGCGTGCTTTTGGCCTGGAGGGTGGTGGGAGGCTGCCCTACGAACCGTCGCAGCCTTTCTGTGCCTTGCTCTTGACCTCTACTTGGTTGAAAAGGCGAAGGCCACGAAGACACACACGCACGTCCGCTGTCATTTGGGAGGCTCCTTTTTGCAGGGTGGCTAGACCCAAACCCACCAGGCTACCATGCCCAGGCCTTTTATGTGGTCGGGGCATTGGGCCGTACGAGGGCGTTGAAGCAAAAAACAGCTTGCATGGATTCGACCAATCGCAGCATACGAGGGGAAAGATGCCGGCAGATGGCTTCGTCGACCTCCTCCTTTCGAAAGCAGATGCTTGAGGCGTTCTCCGCTCTCGTTCCTCTCTTCTCTCCTGCGACGCTCCTCCTCGGGAAGGGCACCGACGGAGGCCTTTTGGGGGCGTCGGTAGCACGCCTTACTTGTCCCCTGGCGGACACTTGTGTGAGCCTGCTGCTGTGCTCGCAGCGTCGCAGCAGCAGTCAGAACATTTGCACACACCCCTGCCTTCTGCCTTCTGCTCTACTATACACTCCTCAAGCACTTTCGTCCTCCTCTGAAGAAACGACGATTTGACGCAGACAGCAAAGCAAAGCATTGCGTAACATGTCGCAGGTTTCAGCCATGCAGATTCCTCTTCATTTCTTTGGTGTTTGTTCCTCATTTTGTTTTCTCACACAGACATATAAACTCCCCAATCAACCCTCCTCATCCTCATCGCCCTACCACTGGTGCATGCCCCGCGCCGCCTCGTAATGGCGAGCTGGAAGAGGACGTGGTAGACATGCGGTGCGTGGCTCCTGTCTTGGCGGTGCTGTTTAAGAAGCCACACGAGGTCGTGGGCGAGAAGGAGGAGTAGGAGGCCCTCAAAGGTGCCCGGCTGGTCATGCGCAGTGTTTCTCCTCCGCCGCCCAAGCCCGCGCCGTCCGGCGCCAATGCCGCCGAAGAGGTTGTCGATATGGCTGCTGCAGCGGAGGAGACAGGTGGAGGAAGAAAGGCCGCGGCTGCCGGAGGGGGTGGAGACGGCAACAAGAGCGGCACCGGGGCAGTATGGAGGGGAGCGGGCGGCAGAGTCCTGTCGATGGGCATTCTCTCTCCTGACGATGCGGACGAGGACGACGACGGCACGCTGCACGAGTCCAAGACGGCCGTGATCAAGGACACCCACAACAAGCGATTCTGGGCAGAGGGCGCACGGAAGTTGTACCGCGCCATGTGCGTAGCCCGGTCTTCGTCCCCAGGGAACACGCCCAAGCCGGGGTACTTGGCATCGAGGGCAGCCCCCGAGGAGGCTCGCACGATCAAGTCGAAGCGCCGGCCACCCCACTGTGCGTCCGTCGGGCACTCAATCTTCTCCAGCAATCGTAGCTCCAAAGCGCCTTTTTCGTGCAAAGGAATGATGCCCCAGGCAGAGGGGATGGAACACTGGTAGAGGCGGATCTCCTTGGTGCCCGCGTACAGCACGAGGTGGAACGGTACCCAGGACATGAAGAGACCACCCAAAGTACGGAAGGGCGACCACAACTCGACGTTCCCCTCGAGGAGGACGCGATTCTGGGGCCGGCTGTCGTTGGCCAGGGCGCTGACGGCATGGTCTTGTGCGGTCTGCAAGAGTCCTTTGAGGTGGGGGCGGGCGGTGCCAGAGAGCTGGTCGAGGCCATCCATGACCGCGCGGAGCGCCGGGTCCACAGTCCGCGACGGTGAGGCTCGTCCTCCTTCCTTCCCGTCATCCTTGCGCCAATAGGTGTGGCCCGTGATGAGGGAAGCAGCTTCGCTGTCTCGCGGGGCCAGCATCCCGCCCCAAGGCAAGCTTTGGTCAAAGGCAGCAAGAGAGCCAGAGTCCGCGGCGGGATTACGCAACGTGATGGTGGTGCTGGTGGTGGAGGGCTGAAAGGATGGGCGCTGCTGCACGCCGTCGTCACGGCATCCTTCCTCGCGGTCATTAGTACGTCGTTGGCGGCGGGAAGGGCTAGGGGTGCGGCTGGGGGTGGGGCGGCTAGGGGTGCGGCTGGTGGTCGTCCACGGGAATCCAAAGAACCTCTGGTGCGTGCGCACCGGTGGCTGCTGCTTCTGCTGCTGCTTAAGCCTGGAATACTTGCTGGTGGTTGATGGGCGTGGCGGTGGAGATGCGCTGAGGCGATCATGGTATCGGCGGCTTCGACTGTGGTTGCGATGGTGGACCTTGCGGGACGACGAGCGCCCACCCACCCGTTCTTCTATCCCGTCCTCCTCCCTGTCAAGGTGCAACCTCGACTGTGCCAGTGCTTCGGTCCAGGAGCCGTGTCCCTCCCGACTTATGACCGTAGCGCGCTGCCTCCCTTCCTCCGCTGCCTCCTTATCCCTCTCCTCCGCGGCGCCGCGACGGTGCCCTCGAGGCTGATGCTGGTGATAGGTACGGTAGGGGGACGAGGACGTGGAAGGCGGGCTGCGCCTGCTGTGGCTGCTGCTGCTGGCGCCGTTGGCGGTGTTGTCAATGCCCAGGCGGAAGAAATCGCGGATCCCTTGCGTGAGCTGCGGGCTCAAGAGCTGGTGGCTGCCAAGAGAAGGGCTCGGGCTCCGGTGCTGGGGAAGGGCGTCGCGGCGGGGGCTCGTGGAAGAGGAGGGCTTGCGTTGGTGCTGGTGGTGGTAGTGGTGCCGATGGTGCCTGTACATACCGTTCGCCCCCTCCTCGTCCTCGCTGCTGCTGCCACTGCTGCTACTGCCCTCGCTTTGGCTGCTGCAGCTGTGGCTTGCGTATTGGTCTTGCTCTTCCTCTGCCCTCCACTTGGTGGACGAGCGCCCCCGCTGCTGCTGCTGTTGCTTGACCGGACGTGCGCTGACGCCTCGCTCGATGACACGCTGCTGCCGAGTGCGATCTTGCAAGGAGGCAAAAGAGGTGGAGGAGGCCCGTTCTCTGCTGGCAAGATTGGGCTCGCGTCGCGGGACCGAGATGGAAGCGGAAGGGGGCCGTGACGGGGAGGTGGTGGTGCGTCCCTCCTTGCTGCACTTCTCGTCGACGTCGTCCTCGCCATGATGGTGACGGTGATGGTGGTGATGCTTGGTGGTGGCTTTTGTGGTCGTCGTGGTCATTCGCCTCGTCTGTCGTGGGCCGTGGGTGTCGTTGGACGGAGGGAGCTCGTCGGCGCGGGGAGACCCGACTTCCTCCTCCACCAGACGTTCCCGCCGGGGCGAAGGTGGGCGCTGCTTCCTTTCCTGCTTGCTTCTGCTGGTGCTCGTATGGGTCGTAGGCCCGCCCCCGCCTCCGCTTTCGGGCAAGGTTCCGTTGCTGCTGCTGCCTTCTCCGGCCCCTGCCCCATGCAAGACGAGGCGCTCAAACTCGGCCCGGGTGTAGCTCGCCTTGCCCAGGCCTTCTAGCGTGTGGACAAATGCGGGCGCATCCACCTCGAGACGCAGCCAATGCACCAAGGCATGGGTGTCCACGGTGCCATCGGCCCGCCGGCGGCACTTGTCAAACGTGACCAACAGGGCTTGTGGGTCGTCGTCGTCCTCCATTTTGGGCTGGGAGGGGAAGGGGGGCCTGTGGTTAGGGGGAAGGAAAGAGAGATAGGTGGGTGAGCTGCACTTGGTGAGGCGTTTGGACTCGCTGACAAGAAGATCTATAGACTTGGCATCGTGCCCTTTTTGGTACGTGTGGGTGCATTTCAAGGGTGCATTTTGGCCTCTCAACTTTTCGACCTCCCCTGTCTGGCTGCGGCCCCATGTGGTGAAAATAAATTTGGACCCAAAGACGGTCCCCAAAAAGCCACAAGGACCGGACCACGCGGTGCAGGTTTTCAATAATATTGTATCAGCGTTGTCTGGTGGAAAAAAGCGCGGCTCTGCACGTCCAAACAAGGCCCAAAATGGCCTCGCTCGAAAAGTTGCCCTCAAGTCCCGGCGCCAGGAACGTTGACGAGCGAGCTCTTCTCCTCATCATCTCGTCGCCTCCCGCCCATCTACCACCAACTGATGCCCCTGAGTCTAACCACGCTCAATTCCTGCACACCCTCCCACCCCTCCATCACCACCACAGGGACCAAGGCACAATAATCTGCGGGGCTGCGGGGTGTTTCACTCGGGTGTAGGGCGTCTACTTCTCCTTCTAGGTCCCGCTCTTCACTTTGTTCCTCGTGCTTTGCCTTCGAAACTCTCGCGGCAGACTCGGATAACCCTTTAGGCTCCATACAGCCTCTGCCAACCATGGTGTCCAAGGAGGGCGGGGTCTTTGCCGGCGAGGGCTTGCTCGACACGCCCATGTCCATCTTCTTGGTGCAGGTAAGTGTGGCTTGTGGTTGGTGGGTGGGAGGGGGCGGGGCTGATACCAAGGAGATTCGGCGGGCCAGGGCCGTGTGGGTGTATTTGCGGGTGAACTCATGCGCCAAGTGGGCGGGTGGGTCGTTTCCTGTGTCTGATGGGTGCTAAGATGGAACAGGGTCCACGTACATTCACTCTATACCTACCCACAGACTCACACAATCCCACCCCACCCTCTCTACGCTCCTCCCCATCAGGCCATTCTCGTCATCCTCTTAACGCGGCTTTTGGCCATGGGTTTGCACTATGTCGGGCAGCCACGAGTTATCGCTGAGGTGCTGGGTGGTATCATTCTTGGGCCCTCCGTCTTCGGGCACAGTAAGTAAATAGAAGAAAAGGAGGAAAAGGAAGAGGGGTGGCATGCACGCACAGCTTCACAGCTTACTCAATCACTCACAACCAACCACCTATCCTCCTCTGCATACATTCATTTGCAGTCATCCCGGGCTTTGAAGACAAGGTGTTCCCCCGTTCTTCGCTGGGCGGGCTGAGTCTTGTGGCCAATCTCGGCCTGGTGCTCTACCTATATCTGTTGGGGATCGAAGTGGATTTTGCTGGGTAAGTTTGGTGGTGATTGGTGTTTGTTTGGTGTGGAGGGAGAGGAAGAAGCACGCTCTTCTACTGCTGGTTTCTGACTGACATTTTACTTCTCTTCTTCCTATTTTCCTTCCCTCCCTCTCTCCCTCCCTCCCTGCAGCATGCTCAAGATGGCCCGGAAAACCTCCCTCGTCGCGGCCTTTGGTGTGGGCATCCCTTTTGCCCTGGGTTTCCTGCTGGCCAAGGTACGTACATCTTTCATTCATATATTAGTTGTCGGCGCTGTCCATTTCTCTTCATCACTCCTTCACCCTCCCTCCCTCCCTCCCTCCCTCCCTCCCTAGTACCTCTACGCCCGCCTGATCGTCACCGAGCCCGGTTACGAAGACGTGGCCTTCCAATCCTTCGCCGTCTTCATCTGTGTCTCGATCTCCATTACGGCCTTCCCCGTCCTCGCCCGTATTCTGAACGAGACGGGCATTTTGACCACCACAGTGGGATCCATGGCGTTAGGTGCTGCTGCTCTAGACGATGTTACGGCCTGGTCCCTCCTCGCTCTGTCGATCGCCTTGATCCACGCAGGGGAGGGCGGAAATCCCATCGTGGTAAGTAACGGAAGGAGGGAGGGAGGGAGGTCAAAATGGCGCCTGTAACTTAACGCCCAAATGCTTACTAACCCCTTCCCTCTATTTTAGGCGATCTATATCTTTATGTCGGTGGCAGCGTATGCCTTTGGAATGCTTGCCATCGTGCGGCCGGCCTGGGGGCGGTTGGTGTGCTTAATGGAGCAAAGTGAGTCGCACGCGCTGCAGACCTTGTTGATGGCGCTGACGTTCTTGGCTGTGTTCTTCTCGGCATGGGCGACGGAGATTCTGGGTAGGTGAGGGAGGGAGGGAGGGAGGGAGGGAGGGCGGGTGGGTTGGAGCGAGGAATGCGCAGCTTTACATGTTATACTCACGCATCGATCATCCCTCTCTCCCTCCCTCCCTCCCCTCCCTAGGCGTCCACGCCATTTTTGGTGCCTTCCTCTTCGGGCTGGCCATGCCACGCGGCCACCCCTTTACCCTCAAGATCTCCGAACGTAAGTAGGGGAAGGAGGCAGGGACAGAGGGAGAGAAACGTATGCTCAAAGAGAGCGTTTCCACGACGGGGACTACCGTCATGATGACACTCACCCGTGTACCCCTTGCCCCCCCCCTTTCTCCCTCCCTCCTTGCTTCTTCTCCAGGCATTGAGGATATCGTGCAGATTGTCTTCCTCCCCCTCTACTTCACGCTCAGTGGGCTCAAGACCGACGTCGGCAGCCTCAGCAGGGCCGAGGACATCCAAAGTAAGTACAACCCTCCCTCCCTCCCTCCCTCCCTCCCTCCCCTCCTTCCATATTTGTCTTGCCGAATCTCACCACTCACCCCTCCCTCCCTCCCTCCCTCCCTCCCTCACTCCCATATGCCATCACCTTTGTCTTGCCAGCCAAGCCTCAACACTTACCCCTCCCTCCCTCCCTCTCTACCTCCCACCCTCCCTCCAGTCCTGTGCGTCACCCTCCTCACCGCCATCGCCGCCAAGTT
>Ga0209390_10009524_pt1 | contig 11637 bp, 19 predicted proteins | sample BON01_FD_187212 | JGI IMG/M metagenome (GOLD analysis project Ga0209390, IMG submission 187212) | Freshwater microbial communities from Lake Bonney liftoff mats and glacier meltwater in Antarctica - BON-01 (SPAdes) (version 2) | ecosystem: Environmental > Aquatic > Freshwater > Ice > Glacier... | reverse complement strand
GGAGGAGATGAGGAGGAGGTTGGCCAGGCAGAAGGAACGGGGAAATCAACGGCAGGAGGAACAGAGGGGGAGGGTGGAGGAGGCGGCGAGGAAGGAGAAGGAGGCGATGCAGAAGTTGATGGACACGTTGGGGTTGAAGCCCGGGCAGAAGATTGTCATTCCTAAGAGGACGACAGAGTAAACCCTCCCTCCCTCCCTCCCTCCCTCCCTCCCTTCCTCCCTCCCTGGCAATGCAGAAGTTGATGAACACGTTGGGGTTGAAGCCGCGGGCCAGGAAGTTGTCATTCTCAAGAGGGCTACGGAGTAGGGATGGAGGGAGGGAGGGAGGGGAGGTGGGTGGGGGGTAGGAAGAAAGCAAAATCAAAGTGAGAGACATAAATAAGCATTAATTTAAATCTAAGGTGATTAAAGAGAGACTTTGCACATGCAAACACCAAAAAAAGAAAGAGCAAACAGTAAATCAGCTTGAAGGCTTTATTATGTTCCCCTTTCCTTCTTTGTTATACTTGTCGTGAAGGGGTGTGTGTGGAAGACGTGATGGAATGGGAAAGGAGGAATGAATGAAGCATATGTATTGTAGCAATGATTGAAAAGGAAGATTGAAAAGCAAAGCATTTTTTGGCGTCCCCTCTTTTCGGATTTTTTTTCTTTCCCTTTTTGTGTTTCTCTTTGTGAATGATGATGGTCTCGGCCTGTGAGCGGGATGGTGATTGGTGATGGTCTTTCTCTCTACTTTTTCATACGTCGTGAAATCTCTCTCCCTTCTTCTTACTTGTTTTCCGTTATATTTTTCTCTTGTTTCTCTTCCTTCATCATCTTACTCTATCCCGTGGGGGGGAGGAATTCTGTTGGGACATGTCAGGCAGGGAGTAAAGGACTTGCGTCCTAGCTCGACCCACGCTAAGTGGCCCTTTCTCTTTCTCCCCATTCCTGTCTGATTTCTTATTCTCTCTCTCGTTTTCTCTTCTCTAAAAGTTCGTTGCTACTTCTTTTTCTATCTTCTTCCTCTTTCTCTTTTCGTTTCTTACGTTCTATTCCTTCTTTTCCCCCGGTCACTTTCGCGGACTAGAATCGGATTCTCCAAAACACAAAATGCAAGAGAGGTTTGTGGATAGAGGTATCTCTACCTTACCTCCTCTCAGTTCTCGCGTCGTGGCTCTTCTTCTTACGCTTACGCAAAGTAAAATCAAATAAAGCCAACAAAGCTGCTGCTGCTGCTGCTGCTGCTGCTGTTGCTGTGGCTGCTGCTGCTGCCACGGTACCTGCCCTTCGTGACTCGTCGCCCAGACAAAACTATCGAGAATGCAAATATATATATATATGTGCACATCTTTCTGAATACCAATGTTTGACAATTCCAACTTCATCCTCCTCCTCCAGCTCCTTCTCCTCCCCTCCCCCCACCCCACCACCCGCGGCCCGCTGCCCTTAGTTGCCGCCCTCGTCCTCGGTCTCGTACTGGGCCTCGTCCAACGCCATCATGGGGGTCACCTGAGGGGCCATCAGCCGAAGCGTACGGGTACGCGGGCGCTCCTCCGCCGGCACCTCCGCGAACATCTGCTTACGCTGTGAGTTGTGAGAGAAGAGAAAGAAGCCGAGGTTAGTCATTCATATTTTCCATAAACTTTGTGATTTTTTAACAAATAAGAAATAGTCTACTCCTTTAACTTTTTACTCACCTTCTTCGCGCTGGGGCGGGTCATGAACTTCTGCTTCTCGTCGCTGGTGTCCAGGGGGCGGCCACGGTTCAAGGCCGTTTGCACTGCCTGCGATGCCTGGCGGGTCTGGTGGATAATCTGCTCCTGGGACAGGCCTTCGTTCATGCAGTCGTTGGCGACCACGTACATGCTCTGGTTGACCACGGCTCCCGCTCTATATATAAAGAAGGAAATATGGAATGAATGTTTTAGTTTTCTCTTCTTTTAATCACTTTATCACTATTCAATGAGGGACAGAAGATGAATCTCTGCACTCAAGGAATAAAGAAATGACACGTGCGATGGGCATTCATTCATACTTACGGGGACAAGACAGACTTGTAGTTCTGATGAGTGGCGCCCGTAGCGGCCTGGAGGGCATTGCGGTCCGTCACAGTCACCACTCCCGTCATCTCCTGCCTGTGATGAAAAATTAAATGAAATGGGAAAGAGGGACGGGAGAAGGAGTGAGATGCTGAAACAAGGAAAAACAAAAGGCTGGAATTACGAGAAAATAGGAAGCAAATCACTCACTTCATAATCTTGCCCAGCTTAACCGTCACGAGGTGATGACCTCCCTTCTCCACCAGGCCAGAAAACATGGCCTTGCTCTCCTTGAGGGTCGCCCTTGCCTCCTTGCGGTCGAGGCGGCTGCGGGCTTCGGCCTTATGCTCATCCTCCAGCAGCTTAAAGTCCTTCTTGATGGTATGATTCAGATAGTTTCGCACCTCCACCGCGGTCTGGTTGTTCTGGACGAGAGCGACCAGGCTCCTGCATTGGACAATCATTGGACAATGAAATGGAATGGATAAATGAATAAATTATTGATCAAAAATCGATGAACAATCAAAGAGGAGAAGTCACTTTATGCTTACACCGTGCCGTCGAAGGAGAGAAGGATGCGGGAGGCGTTCTTCCACTTGCACAGCGCTCGTCCGCCCTGGGTGCGGAGATTGATCTCCGCTTTGCCTCCCATCTTAAAGTTAGTCTCGTTAAAGCCGTTCCCACTGCACACGAGAGGCCGCAGCGTCTCCATGTCGACACCGAGCACGGCAGCCACGACGTCCAGAGGGATGCACATCTTAGCAGCTAGAATGATTAAAAAAGGGTAGGGTTTTATGGGTGAGAGCAGGAGGGATAGATATCGGTTATTGGCTGCCTCTCATACCCTTCCCATGTCGGGACACTTACTTACCCGGCCTCCTGCCGCTGCTTCTCTCCAAGCGATAGGCGAGGTACAGGGACTCGACCGTCCCCACGGTGAGCTGGCGGGGCTTGGAGTAAACTTGCATTCTCTGGAGGGGAGGGGTTCGTTGCACCTGCCTGGGTGTGCCTGTGTGGGTGTTCGAGTGTGTGGTGTAGTTGTGGGTGTCGGGTGAGTGGAGGGGGGCGACAGGGCGTGTGTGAGAGAGGAGAGGGTATGTGTGTGGGTGTGGGTGCGTGTGGGTGTTTGTGCGCATCTGTGTGTGTGGCTGTGCCTATTTGTATCTCTCTTTCTGTGTATCTTTCTCTTTGTCTCAGAGTCTCTTTGTGCATGTGCATGTAGAGCAAAGGCAGAGTGAAAAGGACAACAACAAGAGGACTGCCGAGAAACAAGCAAACACCAAGAGAGAAAACAAAGAATCAGTTTGGTGCTGACAAGAAAACACAACAAACACGAAAAGCACAAACCAAAGTAGCAAACAAACAAAGATACAAGACAAGAGTACCCCCATTTCTTCTCCAGTCCAGTGAGGCACTCATTCCACTGAGGCACTCATTTCTATTAACCTGGCTGGGCTCGTACAGAGTGAGGGCCTCACCAGCTGTGCACGATTCCAAATATGTTCGTCCGCACTGTACTGCACTGCACACCACACACTAAAGGAGAGACCAAAAGAGCGCACATTACTTAGCCATGACAATCTTTCTCTTGTCTAGCTGCATTTGCTGCCATACATGCTTTTGTGGCCGTGGACAAGGAGCAAATGCTCTGATTGAAGGATTGATTGAAGCGAGCTGTTGGGTTCATACCTTGGTTCATACCACCCAAAAGCTACACTACGTTTACAAGCTCTCAATCACCCAACCCCATGCACTACGCACACAACACAGGCTCTCGATAAGCATTGAGTGCACGAGCAAGAGGTCAATATGGCGGTGGCACCGGCGGAGCTGCTGGACTTTGACAACAAGATGACCGAGGCGGAGCTGCGGCAATGGGTGGAGGCCAATCCGGGACGGGTCAATGACAGGGATAGGATAGGCTTTACGCCATTGCTTACAGCTGCGTCGCGTAAGGACGGCCTGTCAATGGTCATGTGGTTGCCGGACGAGAAGGGCGTGGGCGTGAACGCCACCATGGCGAACGGAGGGAGCGCTCTCCATGTTGCGATCCCACTCGACCAGATGGTTGCGGTAGGTCCCCTCTCATGCGGTACTCTTACGTGGGCAATCTGGCAGTCGGTAATCTGAAACGCCTGCTGCAAGATCCGCGCGTCCGAACCACAGTCAACGTGCAAAATACGTGGGGCGATACCGCTCTTCATTGTGCCTGCACCAGCACGACAGATGAGGCAGCAGCTAACAAGGCTCGCCTCCTCCTCCAAGCTGGTGCTGACCCGCTCGTTACGAGCAACAACGGAGAGAAACCCTTGGACGTGGTTCGAAAGTACCATTCCGCCCATTACGCCACCATCGCCCTCCTGGAACAAAACCCGGCCGCCCACAAGGATGCCGAGAAGGCCTCGCTCGTCATCATGGCCCGCCTCGCCGCCGCCGCCAATAGTAATACTGTGGCTCCGTCTTGTCTGCAAGGCAGGATGGATCGAGGACAACCCTTGCCGCGCGTGGCGTTGGTGCCGCTGACGGATGGGCAGAACGACGGCGAGGAGGAGGGGGAGGAGGGCCGCAAGCTCCGCACCACCCTGGCGTTCATGTGTGGATTGGGGCGGGAGGGCATGCCCAAAGAATTGTTTCATGAAGTGATGGACCTACTCCAGCCCACGTGGGACCCGCTTAAGCGAAAAATTACCGGCACGGGGCCACCAGCGGCGCAGGGCTAAGGAAGAATCAGAACGAGAAGGAGGAGGGAAGGGCTAGCAGAGAGAATAGACGAAGATGAAGATGTGAATGGTGCATGGATTGCTTCCCCTGCTTGCCAAAAAGCCGATCAGAAACATGCGTATTCGCCTCGTGTCCTCCCATTTTAAGTATTTAAACTTAAGTATCGCACACACAAATAGAGAAACATTGTAACTGCATGGCTGCAGTGATGCGATGAACACAATTGGCCCATCGGCGTCGGCGATCAGTGGCAGCACCACAGGCACAAGCAATGCAGAAATACCGGGTGACCAAGAAAGGGAGGCAAGGAAAGAAACCAACCACCCTCGATTTGATTCTACATGATTGTCTCTTTATTTGCTTTGCTTTCTCCACATTTCAATTGCTTTCTTTCATATGCGTCTTCTTCTTCCTCCTCTATTTTAGTCTTCATCCGACGACGACCCATAGCAAGCATACAGCCCTCCCAAGCCTTCTCCCCCTCCTCCTCCTCCTCTTCCTCCTCCTCCTCCTCTCGCCGCTGCTGCTGCTACTACTGCTGCTGCTGGTGCCTTCCCTCCTCCATCCCCTTCCTTGTCCTTCTTCTCCTTCTTCTTCTTCTCCTTCTTTTCCTTCTTCTCCTTCTGCCCTTCCTCGCCCTTTCCTTTCTTCGCTTTAATGCTGAAATCTCATGTCGCCGACGCTTAGTATCTGTCCCCTCAAGCTTGCTGAGGGTCCCCTTCCCAAACTTTATTGTCTGTCCGTCCGTCTGTCTGTCCGTCTTTATGTGTGTCCCACATATTTCGATCCCAAGACATTTCCTGAGCACTCGTCTCCCTACGCACGATTCCACGCCATTTCCTGATCTCGAGCTCTTTCCTTCCCGCCTTCCCCACACAGTTCTAAGCCATTTCCTGACCCTTCCCTCCTTCGGGTCGCAGGCGCTCGTGAGACCGAGGCCGAACGCGGCGCCAAGAGCCCCAAGGGAGCGTCTCGAGTGGCCAGTCTTACGTCTACGCCTTTTCTCGTTTCTTATGCATGTGACTGAAGTGCACAAAAAAAAGAAAAGAACAAGCTTGAGGGGTACTCACGCCAGAGACCTCTATGCCATCAGTGCTTTGCATGCCCGCCGCTGGAGCATGATTCATTTGCTGCTGCTGCCGACAAGAAAAGCAACAACAAAAACAAGAGGAGGGGGAAACACAAACAACAAGAAAACAAAGATGCAAGACGAGAAGCGGTGACTGAGCTCTCCTCCAAAAGATCCCCCTCTTTCCAGTGACTGAGGCGCCCACAAATCCTCTATCATCTAGGAAGCTGGGCTCATACAGAAAAGCATTGAGGGCCTCTCAAAACGGTTTTTCAAGTTTTCGAGTGGTGCCGTTGAGGTGTCGATTGGCGGGGACCGGTGCGCAGTTCATGCAGTTGAGTGAAGGGCGTGCGTCTCAAGACAGAGGCAGAAGCTCCCCCTTCACGCAACAACAAACCACCACAACTCCTCCCGTGGCTGAGATTCCCCCACCGTGCCTTAGACGTGGCTGAGAGAAACAAAGAAGGAGCGGAATCGATATCTGGCAATTCTCTTCGATAGGAACGTCTGGGGAACTCCCGCTATCAAGCCCCCGCACCCACACGCACACCCAACCCCACGCACTACGCACACTACACAGGGTCGACAAGCAACAAGGACAGTCAAAGGCCAGTGAATGGCGGGGGCGGGGGCACAGTACTTTCGAGGCATCCTTCGATATGTGGACTTTCTAGGCATGAGCGAGGCGGAGCTGCGGCACTGTTTGGAAGTCAATCCCGGATGGGTCAACCACAGGGACAAAATGGGCAACACGCCATTGGTCACACTTGCGTTGGACGATGGTGAAGGAGATGCTTTGTGATTGGTCGCGTGGTTGCTGGACGAGAAGGGCGCGGACGTGAACGCCACCACGAGATGTGGGAGGACCGCTGTCTTTTCTGCTGCCTCCGTCGATATTTTGAATGCCTTGTTGGACCGTGGTGGGGACCCCATTCTGCCAAACCCTGACGGCGAGCTACCTCTCATGTCGCGAGCGCAATATAGAGAAGTCGACATAGTGGCACGCCTGCTGCAAGACCCGCGCGTCCGAGCCACAGTCAACATGCAAGATCAGCACGGCAACATAGCTCTCCATCACGTTTGCGGGGTCTACGGAGCTGAAAGACCATCAGCCCCCATGGCTCACCTCCTGCTCCAAGCTGGCGCTGATCCGCTCGTTACGAACAAACGCGGACAGACGCCCTTGGACGAGGCTCGACGCTGTCATCCCACCTACCATGCCGTCATCGCCCTCCTCGAACAATACCCCGAGGCCAAGAAGGATGCTGAGAAGGCCTTGTTCCTTGTCAAGGTCCGTCGCCTCGCCATTGCCGCCAAGAGCAACACCGTGGCCCCGTCTTGTCTGCAAGCACGAGTGGCACGAGGGCAGCCCTTGCCGCGCGTGCTGCTGCGGCGCGTGGTGCTGACGCCGGTGGCGGGTGGTCCCGACGAGAACGAGGAGGGGGAGGAAGACCGCAAGCTCCACTCATTATATGCATTTCCCCTTGGAATAAGAGGGCCCCAGGGGAAGGGCATGCCGCCGGGCGTGTTCGAAGGTGTATTCATGGAGCTACTCATGCCCTCGTGGTACCCGCGGAGGCGCAAGAATGCCGGCACGGGGCCGCCAGCGGCGCAGGGCTAATGATAAAGGGGAGGCGGGAGGCTAAAGTAGACGAAGAGGGAGATGTGATTGGTGCATGGATTGCTTTCCTTGCTTGCTTGCAGCAGAAGCCGATCACAAGGATACACCTGCGCCTCCTGTCCTCCCATTTTACGTACTTCCACCAAGCTATCGCACACACAAAGAAAAAAAAAACATTGTAAGTGCATGGCTGCAGTGATGCGACAAAGACCCAAAATAAAACCAACCAAAAAAGTGTTGCATCCGCCTCACTGCGCTATTCTCACACGGCCAACCTTGCCGGCGGATCCGGAGGCATGCCCTCGGCTAGATTCATGCCGGAAACGGCTGCTATATACTCAAGCTGGCTCTTCGTTGCTTTTTTTCCTTTCTTTTCCCGTTCTCGTCGCCTTTGCTGTCTTCCTTCCCTCTCCTCTTTCGCGCACACACACAGTGTCTCTACTACTCACATTCAGTCATTGTCTGTGCATCTATTTATGTCCGCTTTGCTTTCTTTCCTCCTCCTATTTCGATCCACTCACATATACACACATGTACACACTCTCTTTTCTTCTTCTTCTTCTTCTTCTTCTTCTTCTTCTTCTTCTTCTTCTTCTTCTTCTTCTTCTTCTTCTTCTTACACACTCTTCCCTCCCGCCCTCCCACTCTCACACCATCACCTAGCGCGCCCCCCGCCTCCTCCTCTGCGTCTGCTGCGTACCACTCCCTCCCTCCCTCCCTCCTCCTCCTCCTCCTCCACCTCGCGCCACCACCACCGTCAGCCTCTCTCCTTCCCGCGCCCCAAAGTCAAACGCATCCTCCTCCCCCTCCCGCCCTCCCTCCCTCCCTCCCACCCCTTGCCCTCCCAATTGACTACTTTGGGACTGTCGCGCGCTGAGTCGCCGACGCTTCTGCTGCTGCTGCTGCTGCTCCTGCTCCTGCTCCTGCTGCTCCTGCTGCTCCTGCTGCTCCTGCTGCTCCTCCTCCTCCTCTTCCTCCCTCGCCCGCTGCCCCCGCTGCGGCTGCGTGCCACTACCGCGTTGAGGCTGTGTCTCCTTCCTTCCACCCCTTCCTCTCTCCCTCTCTCCCCTCCCTCCACTCTTCAGCAAGAGGTACTCTTCAATGGAGATGGTGCCGTCGGGGGAGGAAGGAAAGGAGGGAGGGAAGGAAGGCGTGGTGGTGGTGTTAGCAGCAGCAGCAGCAGCAGCAGTAGTAGTAGTAGTAGCGGTGGGCGTGCTGAAGGGGAGGTGGGAACGGCGGGGAGGAGGAGTGGGAGGAAGAGGGGGAGGAAGAGGAGGGGGAACAACATTCTGCTGCTGCTGCTGATGATGATGCTGCTGTTGCTCGGTCGCACTCACACCTACTGCTCCTGCTGCTGTTGCTGCTGCCAGATGCACACCCAACCCTCCTTCCTCCTCCCCCTCAGCAGCAGCAGCAGCAGCAGCAGCAGCTGCAGCTACACGAGCTCCAACCACCTCCTCAATCCCCGTCATCGTTTCCTCTTCCTCCTCCTGCTGCATTCTAGTCTCGCCCTCATACCCTCCCTCCGTCCCTTCCTCCTCCTCCTCCTCCTCCTCCATTCTAGTCTCGCCCTCATACCCTCCCTTCGTCCCTTCCTCCTCCTCCTCCTCCGCCTCCTCCTCCTCCTCCTCCTCCTCCTCCTTCCCCCCTTCCTCGCGCTGTCTCTCCTCAGGCGTCTCTTGATAGCGATAAGAGAAGTTCTTCCTCCCCGCAAGTAGGTCAGGACTCTCCTCTTCTTCCTCCTCCTCCTCTTCCTCCCTCCCCCCCTCCTTCCCTCCATCCTTCTTCTTCTCATTGCTGCCCATCCCTCCATTATTATCCCTCTCCTCCTCCTGAACAACCTCCTCCTCCTCCTCCTGGTGCTGCTGCTCCTCCTCCTCCTCCTGCTGCTGCTGCTGACGAAGAGTGCAAAGAGGAGGAGGAGGAGGAGGAGGAGGAGGGCGCATCGTCGTTGCCTTCAAGGCAGAAGAAGGAGTTAATACCCGCTGCTGGACTGCTCCTCCCACCCTCCCTCCCTCCATCCCTCCATCCGTCTTCGCTGCCTCATCCATCCCCCCCTCCCTCCCTCCCTGCCCCTCCCTCGCCAACCGCAGCAGCCTCAACTCCTTTACCATCCCTTCCACATTTTCCTTCAGGCCCCTCACCTCCTCCTCCACCTTTTGCTCTCTCTCTACTGCTGCTGCTGCTGCTGCTCGTTGCTGCTGCTGGAGAGAAGAGAGTTCTGAAGTGAGCGCTTCGAGACGAACGTGGACGTCCTGTAAGTGCTGCTGCTGCTGCTGCTGCTGCTGCTGCTGCTGCTGCTGCTGCTGCTGCTTGGTGTCGTCCTGGTCGTCAGTCTCTTCTGTCTCCTCTTCGTTGTCATCTTTGTAGTGGTGGTGCCGGCGTCCCTTTTGCTGCTGCTGCTGCTGCTGCTGCTGCTGCTGGCGCCTTCCTGAAGGAGGGGAGGGAGGAAGGGCAGCCGCCGCCGCCGCCTGCTGCTGCTGCTGCTGCTCCTGGAGCTGACGCTTGACCTCATGCACGTCTTTGATGAGTGTGTGAAGCGAATCCAGCATCTGCTGCTGTGTCTTGGCGGCGACTAGGTCATCCACCCCTCCCTCCCTCCCACTCTCCCGCCCTCCTTTCTGTTGGAGGTAAGCATGCTGGGACTGCGAGGAGGAGTGTTGGGAAGGTTGGCTGGGTGAATTGCCGATGATGAGGAATGTGGAAGACAGAGGAGGGGGAGGAGGAGGAGGAGGGGCGAAACCAGGCCAGTCTCCTCCTCCTCCTCCTTCATTGGAATAGTAGGGTGATGGATGAGGAGGAGGAGGAGCAGCAGCAGCAGCAGCGGGTGCTAGGGATTCAGCCATCGACCATTGACGTTGCTGTTGTTGCTGCTGTTGCTGCTGTTGGTGGTACGGTGATTGCTGCTGCTGCTGCTGCTGCTGCTGGTAGGGGGGGTAAGGGGGAGGGAGGCCTCGCACCCGGCCGCCGTTGTTGCTGCTGCTGCTGGTGTTGCTGGTGCTGCTGCTTCTGCCTCGCCCCGCCGCCGTGCTGTCGTACCGCAGGATATTCTCGAGGGAGATGCTGCTGCTGCTGCTCGCACTGGTGCGATGCGCGGGGGCGGGCACGCGGGAGGAGGAGGAGGAGGAGGAGCTCCGGTAGGCGGAGGAGGAGGAGGAGGAGGAGTAGCGGTACTGCATGACGGGGATGGAAGAAAGGGGAGGAGGGCGGGAGGGAGAGTGTGCACGGGAGGCCAACAACCTCCGCGGCCTGTGCATTTGCGTGTGTGGGTGGTGGTGTAGGTCGATGAGAAGAGAAGGGAGGGAGGAGGGGAGGAGAAGGAGGGAGGGGAGGTTGGGAGGGTAAAGCAGGCTGCGCGTGTGAAGCCAGAAGGACAAAGAGGCCACAACGATGGCAAGAGGAAGATCGAGATGGAGGTGGACGTGATGGAGGGAGTGGCGGAGTCAGGGGCTTGCTGGTTTTGTGCTTCTTTGCTTGGGAGGAGGCGAAACGAGGAAGGAGGAGGGAGGAGGAGGAATGAAGCAACGTTTTGGGTTTCTGCTTGCTTGTTGCAATGCACCACACGCACCACACACTCACATTACACACACACACGCTCCACCACGACACAGGCAGCCAGGCATCATCACAACGACGCGCCGCTCAAGCCCAGCCGCAACTTAAAGGTGAGTTCTCCTTCCTTGCTTCCATAGCCTCCCCTCCCTCCCTCCCTCCCTCCCTGCCTCCGCCCGTCATGCATTCAGGCACTCAGCTCCCGCAGCACAATAAGCAGCAGCGGCATGACACACACCTGACAAGCACCTCTTCACCCGCCGCATGCTCTCCCTAGCTTCCCGTGCCAGCGGTTTGTGTGGACAGAGACCTGGCAAGACGACCATCATCATCCTAAGCTCCTCCCCTCCCGCCCTCCCTCCCTCCCTCCCCCTATACCCCAGCTCCTCCCTGTGGATACATGGCTGGCACCATTCTTTCCGTGGCACGCATTTTCTGTCATCCCCCACAACGCTGCACATGCAGGGCACCGGCTCATCCAATCCCACAGCCTCACCATCACCCTCCCTCCCTCCCTCCCTCCCTCCCTCCCTCCCTACCCCTTCTACTGCAGCACCAGCAGCAGACAAGATGGGTGAACGCAAGGTGCTCAATCACTTCCACCTAAACCAAGACGCTCACCTTCCCTGTTTACCTCCTTCCCTCCCTCCCTC
>Ga0209390_10009522_pt1 | contig 11640 bp, 9 predicted proteins | sample BON01_FD_187212 | JGI IMG/M metagenome (GOLD analysis project Ga0209390, IMG submission 187212) | Freshwater microbial communities from Lake Bonney liftoff mats and glacier meltwater in Antarctica - BON-01 (SPAdes) (version 2) | ecosystem: Environmental > Aquatic > Freshwater > Ice > Glacier... | reverse complement strand
CCCCCCCCCCCGCCGGGTTAACCTTGACCCGAGTGTGGTAAGCACATAGGCTTGGAACCTTGCTTGGAACTGCTCTAAAACTTCGCCTGAACTGTGAACTGTTGTGAACACTGTGTGAACACTGTGTGAATAGACAGGTATACATAATCCAAAAAAAAAAAAAAAAAAAATCCTCCGGGGCTGCATCGCCCGCATAGCATCATCGGCTCGCCTCAAGCAAGCTGGCAAGGGCGCGATGGGCTGGCCCTTACAAGATATTGCCAATATTTTATTGCAATAAAGGGGGTCGTGGTCGTGGGGAAAATATATTGCGCAATATTGTAGGCAATAAATAAAGGGGGGCTGGGAGTGAGGAACTGCACAATAATGTGCGATAATAATACCCCTTTTCCGTGTCGAGAGAGAACAAATTTTTTTCAGACGCCTCGACCCATCCGAAATCCGACTCCTAAAAAACAAAAAAACTCCTCAGCAAAACACCTAGCTCAAAAATACCTCAAAACTGGGCGGGGGGGTGCAATATAAGTAGTAATATTGTGCAATTTTATGCACAATAAAGGGGGTGTTTGCAAAGAATATTATTGTGCAATACAGCCTCGAAGAAAAACGATATCCCCTGTAAAGACTGTAAAGGCCAAGCGATGGGCCGGCCGGGGCGCGCCGGACCCTGGGGGCGCGTGCGCGCCAGGGCGCGTCGGACTTCGACCCTGCTTCCCATAATGCTGACTTCGGCGCGGCCACCCACCCAGGCGTGGGAGGTGGCACGCACCGTCGTCGCGCAACCGCCGATCGCTGCTAATAATAAGTGGTTCGGTCGTGTGTTTCGTTCGTGTGTTAAGTTGTGTGGTGGTTTGTGTGTTGTAACAGTAACAGTGTTGTGCGTGTGACCTGTGTTAAAAAAAAAAAAACTTGAGAAACGAGGCCTCCGACCCACCCACCCCACCGCCTGGGATGAGGCGATGAGGCCCACCCTAGTAATCTTGGACTACACGTGGCTCTGCAGCTACTATAATTAAGTAAACGCCATAAGTAAAATCGCTTTGCTCTCAGGCGGTACCTGAGCGAATTTCAGTTTCAAGTTCTGACGGCAATACGGCGATCACTCGCAATTTATCCCCTAGATTTACCCATGATGAAACCCGGAACCGGAACAATTCGCAATTCATTCGGAACAAGTGTGATTAAAGAGTTGAAACTGAAACCGTCGTTCATTATTATGAGTCACAGCCACAGCACCAAAGTCATTAGTACACGTTGAATAAGAGAAACTGCTTGAGAATTACTTAGGCGCACAGAGCACCTTTAACCCTAATGGCATACGCATACGAGAGCTTTGCGGGGTGCGGGGTCAATGGTAGCCAGTCCGCGCGAGAAGCTTGAGGAGGTGTGTTTCTTTCAACAGTTTCTTAACCCGAATGCGTAAACTTTCATCTCCTGTTGCCTAGGTGCCTGGTGCCTGGGCTTCCTTCCGGGCAGCAAGACGTGGAAGAAGACGCGCGGCGCCGCTCCAAACTGGATAGCAAATAGGTTACCTGGTAAAATAAAAATAAGGTAAACAGAAGTTGTAGTTATAGTTATAAAAAAGTTATATAAAAAACTAAAAAGTTAATTAAAAAGTTCGTTCTTCGCGTTTGTTGTGTAAGTATGTATGTATGTATGTATGTGTATGTAAAGATTCGGCGGCACCAGCACACGCATACTCACTCATACTCGTATTATATATATAATAATAAATTATATACTAAATAATATATAGATATAGATATATAATAAAATAAAGAACGAAGAACCGTCCGTCCGCCGTGGATGGGGAGATGGGGGGGAGATGTGGAGCCCGTGCTTGGTCAATTGATTAGGGTGTTAGGGTGTTTGTAGTTGGAGTTTTGGTAGTCGTATCGTGTTAGTGTTAGTTAGTTAATTAGTAGGAATCATGTGCAATAATGCCCCCCTTTCCCTGTCGAGAAGGGTTTCTTTTGCTGTCAGACACCTCTGACCTCTGGACCCATCCGAAATCCGACCCCAAAAAATAAATATAAACACCTAGCTCAAAACTCCTCAAAAAACACATCAAAACTGGCTGGGCAGGGGGGTGCAATAACTGGTAAAATGTCATAACTGGTAAAATGTCGTGCAATATATTGTCTACGCGCGTGTGCTGGTGACGCTGGTGCCGCCGAATCTTTACATACATACATACATGCACAATAAAGGGGGTGTTTGCAAACAAAGAATATTATTTTGTAAAAAAAGCCTCGACGCTAAAAACAATATTTTGTAGAGCTAAATATAAATGTCAAAGATGGCTCTATACTACTTACAGTCATTGTCGGGCATTATTAAGAAACCCCACCATTAAGCGCAGAAATGACACGCTGGGTTTTCAAAGATTTTTTGAAGAAGTGGTGCGTTGGAGCGCAGCCGGGGGTACGCTTTGGGTGCCTGAACCGGGAGGAGTTTAAGAAATGACTCCATGTCCATGTCAGTCGTCAGTCAGGGCCAGGGCCAGGGCCGCCCCAGCCGCCGGACAGGAACGTGTTGCGAAGGCGGAGCTTTACTTACAAGTTACTTCCTCTTACTTACTCTTACTCTTACTTATTATTCATAACTTATTCCTTGTTCTTATATTCCCCGGTATCGATCAATATACCGATAACGACACATTTATTTCGGGTTGACCCGTCTTTGTGTGTGCTATCTATATATTATTATTATGTCAGAATATGAATACTAGTGTACGCGGGCCGCAGATTAAAAATGGCGCGTTGCCGCCGCCTACGAAACGCAAAAAATGGTGCGTTGGGCTCTGTGGCTGTGGTCACATTTCTTAATGCCCGACAATGATTGCATTAATCCGCCGGTAGGTTTGCGGGAAAATTTCGTCAATCCCGACCTCCCTGCTTCGGGTTAGGGGTTAACCGCGTGGACGGCGACGGCGATGACGGCGGCGCTGACAACGGCGGCAACAGCGTTGACGGCGACGGCGACGGACGGCGGCGCCGACCTGACAGCGATGGCGGCAACAGCAATGCGCAATGCCGACGGTAGTGGCGGCGTTGACAGCGTGCTCGCTCGACAGTTCCAAGCTGTCGTGCTTGATCGCCGCCGACACGCTATGTTCGTGCTTGGCCGCCGCCGACGCGCTGTGCTCGCTCGACGGCCCGTGGCGCAGCGGCGGCGTTTACATGAGCTTGGCGCCGTCGACGGACGGAAGCCTACTACCCGCTGCTCCGTTCAGGTTTCTGGTATGGCAAACACACACTCAGCCCCCGTGCTCGTTTTGTCCTACGTGCTCGTTTGGTCCTACCAAAACCAAACTTACCTACCGTCGAGCTGCCCACCGCTCCGTGCAGATTTCTGGTACCACAAACACTCAGCCCCCGTGCTCGTTTGATGCTACCTAGGTTACTAGTACAACAAACACTCAGCCCCCGTGCTCGTTTGATACTACTGACACTGACCCAACCTACCTACCGTCGAGCTGCCCATCGCTCCGTTCAGGTTTCTGGTACGACAAACACTTAACCGTGCTCGTTTGTTGCTACCATAACTGGGTTATCGCTAACCCTCGCCGGAGAAACCAAACGTTATAGAGCCTCGCCTCCGTTTTGGACAGATCTGCGCGTCGCCGGAGAAGCCAAACGTTAGAGCCCCGCCTCCGTTTTGGACAGATCACAGATCTGCGCGTAGCCTAGCATTGAGCTGCTCACCGCTCCGTTCAGGCTTCTAGGTACAACAAACAATCAGCTCTAATAATCCCTTCAGCGGCCACCTCACAAGGTTCCCGGGATTTGTGTCTCTGTTTGGCAGACCCTAATCTCTTCAGCGGCCACCCCTCAGGGTTCCCGAGATTAGTGGCTCTGCCGCTTGTTTGTTTGTACCGCAACTGGGCTATACTAATTCTCGTCGGAGAAACCAAATCGTTCGAGCCCCGCTCCCGTTTTTGGACATATCTGCGCGGACGGGCTCCGCGCCTAGAATCCGTTTCTGGTTTATGTCTACTGCAGTAGTCTACTGCAGTAGGCCGCTTGAATAAGAAGGGGCTGTTCCACTCATTCAATAGGTGTCGATCGAACCCGATGTGCCTAAAATTGTATATGTATATATCTTCTCTCCGAGATCCAAAATGGATATATATGTACAGGTATATCCTCTCTCCATAAAAACAAGACGATGGATATTGGACAGTATGCCTGTTGCAGTCCCTGTCGGGCAGACCCTACTAGTCCCTGCTACGGAACAGATATAAATTAAGGGGTTCAGGTTCCGCAGGACTAGGGCTCCACGGGGTGATAACGGCACTTGTATGACACTGCGAGTCGAAATATTCGCCGCATACGAGAGCTCATGCTCCCCGCCCGTGTGCCCCTCGCGGGTACATCTTCTTTCTAGAGACAGACGCAAACTCCTTCTCTGATGGAAGGTATTGGACAGCAAGCCTATCGCGGGTCCCTGTCTAAACAGATCGTAATCCCTTCAGCGGCCACCTCTCAAGGTTCCCGGGATAACGTCTCTGTTTGGCAGACCCTAATCTCTTCAGCGGCCACCTCTCAAGGTTCCCGAGATTAGTGTCTCTGCCGTGATTGGCGAAAAAAAGCCACAACCACCCAGTGGGATTTCAAATAGCATGTCCTCTTTGCCGCTCTGCTGCTTTGCGCGCGCGCGTGCCTACTCGCCTCGCCTCGCATCGCGCGCACGCACGCGCACCACGCGCGCGCACGTTTACTCTGCTGCGCACGCGTGCGCCCCAGCATCGCGCGCACGCACGCGCACCACGCGCGCACACGCTTGCTCCCGGACGGCATAGCACGCGTGCCGCGCTAGAGTCATCGCGCTCCCGTTATTGTTTTGTTCTTAGGTGCCTCGTCACCCTTCTACCTCACCGTCTACACGAGTCTACTACACCGCGCGACGGCCAGGGTGGGACTCCACCTCGCGTGGATATCTCTCCTTGACCTGCAGTAGTGGATTTTTGAGATGTTTTCCCCTACTACTACTACTTGTTCTCTCCCTTCACGGGAGCAGTGCATTAGCTAGGCGTACACTTCTAGAGTTATAAAGCTCTAGATTGTGTGTCTAGCAGCACCGGCTCTCGGGGAGGGCCGTAGGGCTGGGAGCGTCGCTTCCCACGCTCATTGGGCTGGGTGCATGCATGGCGGAGCTCTTCTGTAGACAGTCTGTAGCATCTGTAGCATATAGCATCTATAGCATCGGGGGATGCTATACATGCTGTGTAGTATACTACACTATAGTACTACACTCCGTCCTAGATGCAAATTTTGGTATTTGACCTAGTTTTTAGCATTTTTGGGCCCGGCCGGGGCGTGGGCGCGTGGGCTGCTAGCAGCCAGCAGCCAGCAGCAGCACCAGTAATCGGGTCAACTCGAAATGGTTCAAATATCAGAAAAAGTAGAGCTATGCTATATAGTACTGTAGCATCTGATGGAGGCTATATACTATATAGCATTGTAGCATGCTATATAGTATGCTACAGAACAACCAAGACCACGACACCACACCTAAGTAACACATCAGTAAGTAAGGGTTGTGGGCGACTGACTGCAACAACGAAGGTAGAGAGAGATCCACACGGGGTGGAGACTCTGGTCCCTGTCACTGTCGTGTCGCCGCTCGACCTTATGACACGCACACAGCACTATGTGATACAACACGCATAGTTGTACAGTGTACAGGTGGTGGAGTCAGGCACGACGCGGAGGATCCGCGTGTGCTCTGGTCCGTGGACATCACACGATAACATATATAAAAAATCCAAAAAAAAGAAAGAGACCTCCCAAGGGTGGGTGGGTGGGTCTCAAAAGAGAGCGACCAGCACTCGAGCAGGCTCGCAAGAGCTGCTAAGATTGCTGTTGCTGATCCTCTGCAAAACTGGACGGATCAAGATTTGATCCGCCTGATTTCGAATCGCGATTCCTAAAGTTCAAAGTTCTAAGTTATGTTTATGTAACTGGACGTCCTCGTTCTAAGTTACTAAGTAACTGCCAATGGAGGCTCCGGCGAGCTCGAGTCTATGTAGCCTTTGCGAGATCAAGCCGGAGATATGGGCGAGAGGCTCAATAAGCGAAACATCCAAGCACAAGGTCGTGGTATGCAGGTCAAAGGGACTCCACCTCCCGTCTCTCCTCGACCTGCAATAGTGGATTTGAGATGTTTTTCCCTACTACTTGTTCTCCCTTCACGGGAGCAGTGCATTAAGTTAGGCAATATTAACCCAATGATGATGATAAGTTTACCCCTACGAAACACCTAGCACCAACCCCCTATATATAATCCGATTCCAAAAATACCGGTAGCTCTAGGGGGTGTCTTGAAGATTTCCCTGACGGGATCCGGTCCCGACAAGTTGTCCCGACGCTTCGTTCGTAGGATGGCGTACGGCAACCTCACTTGCGCCTGGGCGTCCCAACCCGCACGCCCGTCGACCTGTCCCGCGTTCCCGATCGCCCAACCCGCACGCCCGTCGACCTGTCCCGCGTTCCCGATCCATCGTTGGCGATTCCGCTGGTTGATCTTCCCACCGAGGGAGAGATGCGACACGGGCACGGCGAGACGCTCGTGGCTGCCTTCAAGCACACCGGATTCGTGCGTGTCCGTGCCCCAGGAGCTTTGACGCGTGGCTGCGCCAAGACTGCACTCCAAGCAAGCGCAGAGCTGCTGCGCTGTGCCGTCGACGAGCTGATTCTTGGCGTACCAAAAAAGCATTCTGTCGAGGGCGGGAAGGAGTACGTTTTCCTCCGCCCCGTGCATGTGGCGCGCGACCCGCAGCTGCGCGAGATGTACGTGGCTGTCTGCGACGTAAAGCGCCGGGTGCTACGTGGCCTCGAGCTCGGGCTCGATCTCCCTCCTGGTTCACTCCTCGACCGGCACCCGGACGAGGCAGACACGCTCCGCCTGTTTCGCTACCCTCTCGACCAAACGTGCGAGGGTCCTGCGCACATAGAGCGTTGCTGCGTGCACCGCGACTACGGCACATCCACGATTTTCTTGTTGCTGGACGGGCCTGGCCAAGAGGTGTGGCACAAGGAGAGCAATGCATGGTACCCGTTGGTGGCGACGAGGAAGCAGTTGGATATGCAGGCAGCGACGGTCCTCAAGCGTCAGACGACGCCTTGTTTGCAGTCAACATCGGCGAGAAGTTCGCCAAATCGCCCGAGGTCGCCCGCCGGCTTCCCTTCGCCTGACACCGCGTTCCTGGCCCCAATTCCATCAACTCACTCCTCCCCACCGACCAGCTCGTAGAGGAGGCCAAGCACGAGCGCCACTGCATCGCCTACTATGTGCAGGAGGAGCAGTACTCGGATTCGCCAGGGCCTGGCATCCAGCCGCCCACCGACAACACGCCGGCTCGAGAGGCTCGCAGCGCCGCCTTGCGTGCCCCCCACTAGGCTCGAAGGCCTCGGCTACGGCGTCGCTGGCGCCACCCCCCTGCTCGGTGACAACAAGGCGGTGCGCGACATCATCGTCAAGAACGGCGCCTCGGCCAAGACGCGGCACTTCGAGCGGGTCGCCATGACGGTCAAGCGCTTCTACCAGCAGCTCGTGGTCGTCCCGTACCTCGTCGGCACAAAGCATATGGCGGCGGACATCTACACTAAGGCGCTCGACCAGCAGACGTTCTTCTCGCTCAGGGACTACACGCTCAACCTCGACGGTGGCCCCGGCTCGCGCGTCGTCCTTACTGGACAGACGGCGCGGCTGTGGAAGAAGATAACTAGTAAATAGATAGTTATATATCGGCGCAGGCTCAAACAAACCAGAGGTCCGTCCTCGAAAAAAAGCATACTAGCCTCTGCTCATATATATATATATATCGGCAGTATCGACACGGTCCGCGCGTGGCCAAGCCCCCGGCAGTCGATACGTATTCAATTGTTCGGCTGATAGATAGCCGCTTCGATATTCATGTTCTCGTCTGGATGTGGAGGTCATAGATCCTCTATCGAGGATGATGTCGACTCGAGTGTGCCTGGTTATCACCGGCAGCACCTCATTTCGTTATACACGGTTCAATTGTTCCGTTAGTTACCCATTGCATGTGCAACTAGGGGGGGGCGTCACGGAGATACCGTCGGTATCCCCGAGGTACCGAGATACCGTCGGTATCCCCGAGGCCCCTCTCCGGTATCCACATCCCGTTGTCGGGCACGCCAGTGTAGGCGCACGGGCGAGCTGCCCGCTATCCCATCGTACTCGTGTACGTACCGCTAGACGCGGCTGTCACTCGTGTGACGTGGAGCCTTCTACAAAGCGGTGGGATACAGTGAGATATTCGTGTACGTACCGCTAGACGCGGCTGTCACTCGTGTGACGTGGAGCCTTCTACAAAGCGGTGGGATACAGTGAGATACAGCGGGATGCGGATACAGATACAGCTAGAGATACGAACGTACGGATACAGCTGAATACAGAGAAATACAGCGGGGTACAGTGGATCTGCTGCAAAACGGCTAGATATAGATCGCTACAGGGGGATACACGGGATACCAAGGATAAGGTGAGATACCGGCGGGATACACGTGAAATACAGGCAGGATATTCCCAAAATATAGCAGAGAGGTTGGACAGAGGGATTTGTAGGCGATAGCTGCTTGCAGGTTACAGAACTGGTGGTGCTTAGGTGCATTGTTTTAGGAGGAAATTGGTAGGTTTGGTATTGGCGGTGGTAGCGGCGGCGGTGATGCGTTGAGTAATGGGGGGGGTAAAGTATATCATTATCATTATTATTTATGTTGTGGTGGGGGTTGATGTGGTTGTGGTGGGTCGGGGAGGGGCGGGTGTTAGGTGTTTGGTAGGCGTGAACTTATCATCATCGAGCCTCCTGTTGTCTGGGCTCCCGGACAACAAGACGTGGAGAAGAAGACGTGTGCGGTGCCCCTCGCTCTGCAAACTGAAACACGTGAAACTGAATGAAACTTTCTAAAACTGAAACTGAGAAACTGGGGGGGTAGAGGTAGTATAATAACAAGATATATAGAAGGAGAAGAAATCGAAGGAATGGCTTGTGTAGAAGGTAGAACCGCGCGTGGACCGTGGACCGTCGTGGGTTGGTTAGTGGTTAGGTAGGGTGATTTGTTTATTGTACGTGTTACGCGGGTTGACGCTTGGCCTTTGCAAGATATTGTTTCACTTTGAAGCTTTATTGCACAATAATATTTTTCAAACACCCCCTTTATTGTGCAATATATTGCACAATGTTACCAGTCATTGCACCCCTCCGCCTCCGCCCGATTTTGAGGTGTTTTTGAGGTGTTTGGAGGTGTTTCTTTGTTGTTAAGGGGTCGGATTTTGGATGGATGGAGGTGTCTAAATAAAAATCGTCCTCTACACGGAAAAGGGGGCATTGTTGCACATTATTGTGCAATACCCCCCTCCCAGCCCCCCTTTATTGCCTACAATATTGCGCAATATATTTTCCTCCCGACCCGCTTTATTGCAATAAAATAATATTGGCAATATCTTGTAAGGGCCAAGTTGACGCGGGCAAACCGCCCTGGCCCTGGCCCTGCGTCAGTCACGAAGTGGAAGTGAAAGTGATGCAGGCTTGCTTGGGGCTTGGGGCTTGGGACTTGCTTGAGGGGCTATGCATGAACGAGTCGCAACAGCACTAGCTGTAGCTGGCTAGCTAGCTAGCTTAGCTAGCCTGCGCGACTTTTAGCACGCCTTTCCCTTTTCAGCAGATTCTAGATTGCAGATTAACGGACAGTAGCATGCGCAATAAAAACGGTTGAAATTAGAAAGACACTTCCCCTGCTTCTGCTGCAGTCACAGCAGTTCAGTATCAGCAGGCGTCTCCCCTCATGCGTCGTGCGTGACTCTTCGTATAGATTACTGGAAAGAGATATTGCGGTATTATATAGATTTATACATAATCCATAATGATCTTAATAAATTAAATACAATGCATAATAATAACAAATACTGCCCACCTCTATTTAGATACTATCTATCCACGTATACGTATGTAAAGCTCTACACCTACACTTACTCATATTATACATTATGCACTCTACATTCCCATTCCGTTGCGACCCGCCTTTTCGTCACAAAGACATGATACCTGCCCCTGCTCCTATTCACTTTTTCCGAGCCGAGGATGCGTGCACTTGGCGCGCCATGGTGTTTTTGGCCGCGCGCTGCCGGCATGGGCATGGAGACAGCAGGTGCAGAATAAAACACGGCACGCACGACGAGTGAAAGCCATGTATGTGCGTGCAGCGCGATCGTGTACACCAGTACCACACTACACATACACGCACTATGCCCCCCCCCCCGCCCGCCCCCCAACGGCTAACCGGCCAACGGCTGCTCTGCGCTGCTGTGCTGGCGGGGCTGGGGGTGAGCAAGACCACTTGCCACTTATAGCTAATAATATATATATACAATGTATATATATATATATATCAATATTTTATATGGGAGTCGTACCGTCGTACATGTACATGTACATGATGCGAGTGGAGCGATTGCGAAATTCGATCGGAGCTTAAAAGTGCTCTGCAGCTACTAACTACTAGTGAACCGCTGCTATATGGTTAAATTCGCTTTTTGCTCAGGTACCTGGAACCTGAGCGAGTTTCGACTACGGGTTTCGTCGTTTTGATTATAATATATTATAAGAAACTCGAAGTCGTTCCACTTATACTTATAGGCTATACTATTGATAGGGTGAAACCCGAACGGGTTAACCCGAGCATATCTTGGGTCAACCCGATGGGCTTATTATACCCCCCCAGGACGCCCCCGCTCCTCAAAAGTCGAAAGCGACAGCACACATGGACCACCGCGCTACACAGCGCACACCGCCTCAGCCGCATACGGCACTACGGCTACGGCCACACCGCGCCACGCGCCGGCTCCATACTCAATCGGCCTATGCTCACCCCTCAAAAGGAGTGTCCAGGACCAGAGGCCCATGGTTGGCGCAAGGTTAACCCGATAGCAGTGCGCGCGGCGCGCCTAAAGACGCGCTTCGCACGCACTCATATCTGGCGACTCTCTGGCTAAAATAACAGGCTCCCCTGCTACGGGATGGCCTAGTTATAGACAAATAATTGTACACACACACATGCACACGCAAATAGCACACACTGACTTACTCACCTGCGACACGAACGTCACTCGCATTCCGGGCATCTCTCTCTCTCTCTCGCCCCCCCCCTCTCTACCATTGACCCCGCAATATTATCGCATAATTAGATGGCCTATAGATGGCCCTCGCCCCCCCCAGCAGAGCCCGCAGGCCCCCTGTCCTTTGGAGCCTCTCAATCACTCAATCAAAGGTTCTCACAAAGCCACACATGGGCAAGGAGAAGCCACATCCCAGCACTGCCACAGAGGGCAGCAAACCCTGCGTCACGAAGTGCCGCAGGCTTGGGGGGGCTGTGCATGAGTCGCAGCAGCACCTAGCATGCGCAACTCATTCGTGTAGAACGCCTTTTATAGAGGCGTGCAATGAAACTGTTGGAAGAAACACACCCTCGAGCTTCTCGCGCGGACCGGCTACCATTGTCCCCGCACTACATATATATATTTATATATATAAATAAATATATATATATATATATATATATATATATATATACATATATATATATATATATATATATATGTATATATATATAT
>Ga0209390_10009520_pt1 | contig 11642 bp, 9 predicted proteins | sample BON01_FD_187212 | JGI IMG/M metagenome (GOLD analysis project Ga0209390, IMG submission 187212) | Freshwater microbial communities from Lake Bonney liftoff mats and glacier meltwater in Antarctica - BON-01 (SPAdes) (version 2) | ecosystem: Environmental > Aquatic > Freshwater > Ice > Glacier... | reverse complement strand
GTCCTTCTTTATTCTTCAATCTTCCCGTAGGAAAATCTAAATTACTGGCATTGATAGTTTGAGCTACAGCAACGGGTGAAATACCGTATCCGTCCAGCTTGTTTCTATCCAAGTTTACTTTGATCTCACGCTCGGTACCACCCAGCATGCTCACTTGGGCAACACCTTTGATTTGAGCCAATGAAGGCTGAATCTTGTTTTTGATCAAATCATAGAATTCGGATGGATTCAAATTGGAATAAACTGCCAACTGCATGATCGGCAAATCATCCAAATCAAACTTGCCCAAACTCGGTGGATCTGCATCATCAGGAAGATCACCCAAGATCGCATTGATCATACGCTGTGCATCTTGCATAGAATAATCCACATCTTCTCCAGCTTCCAGCTCAATCGTAATGATGGAAATACTCTCCTGAGAAATAGAACTCATGGACTTAATACCTTCCAAAGAAGCTACAGCATCCTCAATCTTCTTGGTCACGGAAGTTTCTACTTCCGATGGTGCTGCACCAGGATAGATTGTAGAAATCGTTACCACGTTGGAAGCCATTTTTGGCAAAAGTTCGTATGACAACTGCGAGTAGGAAAAAATCCCCAGCAACGTCAGCACGGTAAACAGTACGACCACCATGGTCGAACGTTGTATAGCAATTTTAGTGATTTGCATAGTTTACTGAACTTTGACTTTTGTTCCTTCTTTCACATTGATCAGACCAGAAGCGATCACTTCGTCACCAGCTTTCAAGCCTTCCAAAATCTCCACAGATCCATCATCCAAAGGATTAATTTTCACAGGCTGATATACTGCTGTACCGACCTTGATCAAGTAAACTCCTGGATCTTTCAAACTTCCTGCGATAGATTTTCTGTCAATCATCAACACTTTCTCTTCCTGCGAAAATTTGAACATAGCCGTTCCAAACATACCGGGTTTGATCTCATCCTGATTTTTACTGTTCATGATCAGCTCCACCTGATATTTGAAAGAAGCATCAGCCATATCAGAGATGAAATGAACTTTACCTGTAAAATCCTGACTGGAAATAGCATTCACTCTCACTGCAATCTCATCGCCTTTTTTGACCTTGGCGATTTCAGTTTCTGTCACATTCACAGCTAATTTCAATGGGTTCTTGTTGATGATATCTGCCAAAGGCATTCCTGGGCTCACCAAAGTTCCCAATTCGTAGTAGTCTTCGTTGATAAAACCAGCAATAGGGGCAATCACTTGCGTATCATCCAATCTCTTCTTCAATGCTGACAATTGTGCATCAGCGATTTTGAATGCATTTTCATTTTCTTCCAGTTGCTTTTTAGTAATGGCGTCAGTTGCAGCTAGGTTTTCAAAACGCTTCAAGTCTTTTTCTGCTTGGTCTCTAGTTAGCTTAGCTATTGTATATTCCGAACGAATTAGACGATCATCAATCTGCACAAGCAAATCTCCTCTGCGTACATAATCTCCCTTTCTTCTTTGAATCTTCACGATAGCTCCTGAAGTCTCAGACATCAATTTCAATTCTTGCGAAGGCTCAAAAACTCCGTTTGATTCAAAATTCCTGTTGACAGTCTTCTCCGCTACTTTCTCCACAGTTACAGAGATATATTCACTGGATTTCATGGCAAGTGTGGCTTCCTCGTTCATTTCCGTCTTATTGTTATATAGCGTGAAAGCTACTGCTCCTACTCCTACCAGAAGTAAGGCTATAATGATTAACTTTTTCATTGTTGGTATGAGTTTTCTGTTATAGTAAAAAATTTTTTGATTTTTCCAGAGGAGTTCAGAATGTCTAATTGAGCGATTCGAACCTGTATGATTTGATTAGTATAGTTGGCTTGTGCTTGTCGCTTTGTAGTCTCGGCATCGAGCAAATCAGTAAGTGGGCTTAGTCCTTCTTTGTAAAGCAATGTTGTCTCTCGGAACACATCATCAGCGAGAGCTAGATTGCTATCCAAAGACGCTAGTGTATTTAAAGAATTGTAGTACTTGTTGAGTGCATTTTTATACTCCAGTTCTGCAGCATCCTCTGCCTGAAGACGATCAAGACTCAATTGTTGAGCGCTTACTTTGGATTGAGCAGCTTTGTATTTGGTCTGCATCCCATCGAAAATCGGAATCTGAAGTTTAAATCCGATCAAGAGTCCCCGATACCATACTTTATTTTGGCTTAGAAAATTAAAGTCCTGAGAGAAAGCATTCTTGTTGAAGTCAGCAAAACCTACCAACTGTGGTTGATTAGCAGCTTTGATGTTCTTGTATTCGTACTCATACAACTGCTCCTGTACCCCCAAAACCTGAATGTCTTTTCTATCGAAAATATTGAAATCCTGAACTTGAAAATTCTTTACTTCCTCATCTATATCTGCTACAGATTGATCTAAATTAATATCAGTATCTGTTGGAATACCCATCAACAACTTCAAGTAACCTTCTTGTTGATAGATAGCAATTCCTAAGTTGTCTAGCTCACTTTCAATGGATGTCAAATTCACTTTCACACGATTTAGATCAACTTTACGAGCAAGATCATTGTCGTATTGTGACTGTAGGATTTTCTCAAGGCTCTGAAGCTGGTCGATATTCGCCTGCAAATTTTCCTTCTGAAGTTCCAGTTGAATCACACCTAAGTAATTCATAGATATCTCGTGGATCACATCTTCCTCAGATTGCTCAGCCAAAATGCGATAAAACTCTTCGCCAGTCTTAGCCGCTTTCAATCCTATCAAATAGGAATTACTGAAAATCAACTGATTCAATTCAAAACCAGCTTTCAAGGACTGAGGCACACCTAACGAAATCACCTGAAGTTCATTTGGGTCTCCACCAAAAATTCCACCTGGCACTGCCTGTGGGAATACATCCAAGAAATTGTTGTACTGACCATACGCAGAAAACTGTGGAAGACCTGCTCCCCTGATCTCATTTCTTTGATATTTAGCCTTCTCTTCATCAAGAATGGCCTTCTTCAGCGTTCGGTTGTTATCCAATCCTATCTGTATACTCTCTTTCAATGTGAGCGTATCAGGAAGGATAAATTCCTGCACCTTTTCTTGCCCCATCACCAGTGCTGGAGCTATCAAGAAAAATGCATACGTTAAATACTTCTTTAACATGTCTCTGAATAATAGTTTGTTATAAAACATATAGTTGGTTCTGTCTTTAATGAACTAAATGTTCAAATTTTTTTAAGCTTGCTGCTTTTTAAATCGATCAAACAAGGCTGGAATTTCCTTTTTGAAGAAGCCCAAGAAATCAGAGAAATCTTTCATTCTACAATTGAATTCAGGATTTTTTTCGGTTCTAACTTCCAAAACTTCATCAATGAATTTTTGAATCTCAGCGAGATTTTCAAGCTCCCGTTCAAAATCTTCTTTCCAATCACTTACTTTCAAAGCGAAGTATCTCTTTCTATCACCAGGCCTAGTAGAATAAACACAGCGCCCTTTGGCCTGCAGAAAGGTCAATGCATTACTTACAGCACTTTTACTTACGCTTAAATGCTCCACGATTTCGTCGAAAGAAACTTCTCCTTCTTCATGAACCAACAGCAGACCTATAATTCTACCTACCAGTGGCTGCATTCCCTTATGCTCATGGAATACACCAATTCTTTCGATCAATTCCTTATGTCTTTCTGTCAATACCATCTTCAAATAATTTGGGTTATGGGCTGATAACGGGTCGAAGATAGTATAAGTTCAGTTAGTTCTGCAAATACAGAACAAATAAGATTCGTTTTTTGCCAAATCAGGAATTGAAAAGCTTTTCAGAAGTATGTTTAACATAATACAAGCAAATCAGGCAACTATTATTTCATTTATTAACATTAGCTTTTATCTTTCATTTCAAATAGATATCCTCAATTAACCGACATCCATGCTTCAACTTGTATAAAACGCCCGTAGGTTTCCTTCTAAAACTGCGGTAATAGATTCTCAAACAAGTTATTCTTACCAAGATATACTTGACAGAAGTCACGGCGTCAGTGAGGCATTACTTTATGATCGATTAGATCTAAAAGAAGCGAGAGTGGCTTTTATGGTTTCTCCGGGTATAGATTATGTAGCTGTGCAATGGGGAATATGGAGAGCTAGAGGCATTGCCGTTCCACTTTGCATTTACTACCCCCTCCCTTCGTTGGCTTATGTCATAGAAGATACTCAAACAGATTATCTTATTGTAAGCCGAGCGTACGTATCAATTCTAGAGAAATACAAATCCGATTCAGCTATACATTTCATTGAAATGGAGTCGATTTTGGCTTTGGTAAAAGTAGAGCTACCGCAAATCAGCAAAAATCGAGGAGCAATGGTCCTGTTTACTTCTGGTACTACTTCACTTCCAAAAGGAGTATTGACGACACATGCGATCATAGAATCACAAATCAGTACCTTGGTAAAAGCTTGGAACTGGTCTTCTGATGATTACATTTTGGAAATCCTCCCACTTCATCACGTACATGGGATCATCAATGTGCTCTGTTGTGCGCTATGGTCTGGTGCCAAAGTCGAGTTTCTTAATCCTTTCAGCGCAAAAGAGGTTTTCAGGGTTTTCGATGAAGGCAAACTCAATGTCTTCATGGCCGTCCCAACCATCTATTTCAAATTAATCTCAGAATTCGAAAATCTCCCGCTAGACGAACAAAAAAGACTGTCAGCTAGAATGTCAAACTTCCGCTTGATGATTTCAGGATCCGCTGCTTTGCCTGTTTCTGTAATGACAAAATGGAAAGAAATTTCAGGACATTACTTACTGGAGCGTTACGGAATGACTGAAATAGGCATGGCAATCAGCAACCCATATGACGGAGAACGAAGAGCAGGCTATATTGGTCAGCCTCTTCCCAACGTGCAAATCAGAACTGTGGATGAGCAAAACAATCTTGTGCAAGATGGGGAGCCAGGAGAGATTCAAGTGAAAGGACCATGCGTGTTTAAAGAATATTGGGGCAAAGCTGAAGCAACAGCTAAAAGCTTCACTGAAGATGGCTGGTTCATGACTGGAGATATTGCAGTTTTGGAAGATAGCTATTTTCGGATTTTAGGGAGAGATTCCATTGACATTATAAAATCTGGTTGATATAAAATCTCAGCACTGGAGATTGAAGAAGTTTTACGTACGTATCCAGGCATTAAGGATAGCGGAGTGGTCGGAATCCCAAATGAAGAATGGGGAGAACTGGTGGTAGCAGCTTTAGTTTGTGATGATACTCCTGATCTAGCGCAACTCAATAGCTGGATGCGAGAGCGAATGCCTCCCTATAAAACCCCACGCCAATATATTTTAATTGATGATCTACCTCGAAATATGATGGGAAAAGTGACGAAGAATGAGTTGAAAAAACTTTTCTGATGCTTATATACGGTTTAGCGTTACTCTCCTTTTCATATCTCGTCGGTCAGTGGCTTGGCGAGCTTCTAGGTAAGCTTATAGGAATAAATTCAAACGTTGGTGGTGTGGGTTTTGCGATGATCATCCTGATGCTTCTGAAAGAATTGTTTGAGCGAAAAGGCTGGTGGAAACATGAAATAATCTCTGGAATTGATTTTTGGAACAAAATGTACATTCCTGTTGTGATCGCTATGGCTGCCAGTCTGAATGTGAAAGCAGCTATCTCCAGCGGGAATTTGGCCATTGTTGCGGGGATCATCCCTGTGATTTTTGCCTTTGCCTTTTTCCCAGTTCTCATGAAAGACTTCCGACAAAACTGACATGGAAGAACTGCTAAAGGTATTTGACAAAAATGCATTGATCGTAGGCTTTCTAGCCATAGGATTGCTCACTTATCTTTCAGATTTATTTTCCAGGAAAGTATTGAATGGACGAATCCCAGGTTCTGCTATTGCCATCTTTTTAGGGTTGGTATTGGGATATGTAGGAGGCGTTTTTACAGGTGGAGATAAAGGATTAGCTGACATACCCGTATTCCACGGAGTTGGAGTGTTGGGAGGATCCATGTTTAGGGACTTTGCTATCGTAGCTACAGCAATGGGCGCAAGTTTCATCCTCATCAAAAAATCCGGTTTGTTGGGCCTTATTTCTCTTATTATCGGGATATTAATCTTCTTTATCTCTGGAGTAGCCATGGCTTGGCTTTGGGGATATCGCAACGCCGTGAGCTTAGCCACTATTGGAGCAGGCGCATGCACTTTTATATAATAGGTCCAGTAACAAGGTGCTGCGCTGGGAGCCAGTTCGGAAGTGATCGCTTTAAGTATAGCTGCTGGTGTGGTGAAGACGATCGCAGTGACGATTTTCACTCCTATCCTTGCGCAAAAAATCAGTCTTAACGATGCTGGATCGGCTATGGCTTTTGGAGAAATCATAAGGACTTCCAGCGGAGTGTCTGCAGGATTAGCGGCCACTGATCCCAAACTCGTTCCTTATGGCGCAGTTACAGCTACCTTTTACACAGGTTTGGGATGCTTGCTTTGGCCTTCGCTTTTATACTATTTAGTCAAAATCTTACTCTAAATTATCCAAGATGATCCTTGTTCACAGGCACTCGTGACAAATCACTTCCAAAAAATTTTCGCCTGTGATTCCCCCCCCAGATATGAAGCGCTCTGATTACATCTTTTAGAGTTTCTCCATATTCAGTCATTGTATATTCACCCGTCACGGGAAATGTGTCATATACAGATCGCTTCACAAGTTGATGCTGTTCTAGCTTGCGAAGTTCTTTTGAAAGCATACGGTCTGTAATGCCTGCACTGGCCTTGAAATATCCAAAAACCTGTTGTACCCATGCAGCAGGGCTACTATGATCGGTAGTTTCCATTTTCCATTCAATTCATCCAAAGCCTCCTGCACGGGCTGAATTATGCCAGTGCATTGTGTGTGATTTGATTTATCCAACTTCATCTTAAGTCCTTTAAAAGAGATATAGATTAAACGGTTCTACCTTAAGTTAATGGAAACTATGGTTCTTATTAGGTTTAAAACTAGTAGGCAAATAAGCGGACGGCTAATTAAGACTGAATATCAGGATTCTATAACAGGAATTTAGCTGGAAGCCAGACCTTCACTTCCTGCCTTTCATTAAATTCGTCGTAGTACCGAGAGAAAAATAGAAGCAAAGCAACTGACTCTAAAACAATTTAAATACCATAAAATTGCTAAAGTATATATCGGATTAATTCCTCTTATCATGCAAGCATCCCAGGAGTAATTCTAGGATGCTTTTTACCTTTATAGTAATCGGATCATCCCATATATAAGAACTTTATGTTGATTGAATACATTTGTAAGTAAACAATCTCTGAAAAATGGCTCTGATATACATCAAAAACATGGTCTGCCCTCGGTGCATAGTCTCCGTCAAAGAAGCTTTGGATCAATTGGAACTCTCCTACTCTTCTGTTGAATTGGGAGAAATAGGATTGGATTCTTTACCCAGTCTTTATCAGAAAAACCAACTGGCGGAATCGCTTAAGTCACGAGGTTTTGAATTGCTAGAAGAAGGAAAATCAGCTCTGATTTCTCAGATCAAAAGCATCTTGATTGAGAAGATTCAGCATTCTGATGAAATTATGCATGAAACTTATTCTAGTTTTATCTCCGAAAGACTTCAGCATGAATACACTTACCTCAGCAAGCTTTTTTCACAGGTAGAAGGAATTACTATCGAAAAGTATATTACCAAATTAAAAATCGAGCGAGTGAAGGAACTGATATTTTACAATGAGAAAAGTCTTTCAGAAATCGCTGATCTACTCGGATACAGCAGCGTAGCCTACCTTTCTTCCCAGTTCAAAAAAGAAACTGGAATGACTTCCTCCGAATTTAAAAAGCAAGATAGGCAAACACGAAGGAGTCTGGATAAGATTTGATTTAAGCCTCGTAATGAGGCTTTTTTTTTGAAACCCATCAGATACCTGAAGTGATACTTTACATTTAGGAAACCCACCTAGTTGATCTTTACAGCAGATTTTGGTAATTCTGATAAATTCTCGCAGGTTAAGCATTGAAATTTTTTCCCAAAAGGCCATTTCCACATTCATTATTCTGTGGAAATCAGGAATATGTAGGCAACAAACTCAATCCAACAAAAATATTCTATTTTTTTTTCCAAATTGGTTTTGTCTCAAATCCGCCATAAGAAACATTTTTTTAATAACAAAATTTATATTTATAGGGTAAAGACATATTGAACAATTATCTATAGTTAACTCTTCATTTTTTTAATACCCTCAATTCTTGCACCTAAATACATTCTCGTATATCTTCACTAATGATAATAAAAGTAATCACCCAATAAAAAAATTATCATAAACAGATTACGAATTAAGGTCTACAAACTACATTATCACATCCACAAAAACAGGACTAAAATAAGTAACCATCAAGTTCAAATTATCACTAACAAAATACAATTACATGACTTGATTTACACCTTTTAATATTTCTCTAAATATGCCTATATACAAGCTTTAGATTATCACCCTAGAATCACCCACGCATATTGCTGCACATATAGCTTAATCTAAAACTAAAGTATAAACAATTAATCATCACCCCCATGTCTCAAATAACTTGTCCTAACAGAGTTATCATTTCATTTTAATCCACAAATGAAAATATTAAGCTATTTAACTTAAACTTTAGTTTATTTAAAAATAAATTATAGTATGATATTTTATTGCCTAATTTATATTATAGTATTTAATAAAATATAAATTAAGACAGGATAAACTAGAGACTAAATAATGCGAATTGATTATATATCAATAGTTAAAAAACCCACACTTTAGCAAAATAAAAATGTATCAAATCAAATATCACTCGACCAAAATTTCCAGAATATGGATATTTGTTCTAATCCTGCTTCTAGCTGGTTCAACTAATCAGACATTCGCAACTGATTATTATTTCTCCTCCCTGTCCGGCAATGACAACAGGACATCCACAGAAGCTCAAAACCCTTTTACGCCCTGGAAATCAATTGACAAATTGAACTCCTTCGCTTCCAATCTCAAAGGGAACGATAGAATATTGTTCAAATCAGGTGAAACATTCTACGGTACTATCAATACCATTAAATCAGGGACAGTCGGCATGCCTATTGTATATACCTCTTTTAGCACTGGAGCGAAGCCTATTATAACCTCATTAGTTACTATTAATAATTGGATTTCCGTGGGTAATGGAAAATATCAAACAGATCTAAGTCCTTACAACCCTTCCAAGGTTCAGATTGTCTTGCTGAATAACAAAATTCAAGAAATAGGTAGATACCCTAATGCAGATGCACCTAATGGAGGTTACCTAACGATTGCCTCGGGCAGCAACAATTATATAACCACCCAAGGAACCAGCCCCTATAGTGGAAGTGGCGGTGAAGTTGTGATAAGAAAAAATAATTGGATTATTGACAGACATCAAATTAATTCAATTAGTGGCAATAGTATCAGTTATTTAAGCAACTTAAGTGTATATCCTGCCCAAGCTGGCTATGGTTATTTCTTGCAAAATCATAGTTCCCTATTGGACAAATCTGGAGAATGGGCCTATGACCCTAATACCAAAAAACTTACAATTAACCTGACCGGACACTCATTATCATCTGTTGAAGTCGCTGTGGCCACGAAAGATCATCTAATCACTAATCAGATGTACTCTACGAATATGACTTTTTCGAATCTCCACTTCAAAGGATCAAACACCAATCTAATAAATATTTCCAAAAGTGAAAATGTGAAAATAGATAATTGCCTTTTAGAATTTGCTGGCGAAAACGCTATAAATTTAAAAGAAACCAAAGGGCTCATTATTCAAAATAATGAAATACATAATTCCTTGAATAATGGCATATATATATCTTTTGGATCTCCCAATTCTACCATCAGAAATAATGTGATTACCAATACTATGCAATTCCAAGGAATGGGGAAAAATAGTGACCTGAATGGAATTGGAATCTATTTGTGTAGTGATGCTGATAACTCTATCATTGAAAAAAACACAATTGAAAATGTGGGTTATAATGGTATACATTTCGGAGGAGACTACACCAAAGTTCTAAATAACTTTGTAAATGAATTCTGCTTGTTGAAGCAAGATGGTGGTGGAATTTACACTAATTCAGATGGCCTGAGAAATAGAAATAACAAAGGGAGGGAAATCATAGGTAACATTATTACAAATGGTAAAGGAAACAAACTGGGTTCACACGAAGAGGTAGAAATGGCTGAAGGAATATACCTAGATGATAATAGCTCAGGTATAAAAGTAGCTGATAACACCATTGCTTTTGTAAGTGGAAAAGGATTATATTTGCACAATGCAAACAATATTGAAATCGTAAATAATCTATTTTATAAGGCTAAAAGTCAAGTTCATTTTTTACATGATAATTTAGGAGATCCAATCCGAAATATTATAATATCAAACAACAAATTTTCTTCTATATATAATTCTGAATACGTCTATTCTATATATTCCGTATTGAACGATGTAGGCTCTTTAGGCACTATAAATTCTAATTACTTCTTAGATCCATTTAATAACGAATTCTTCATTTATACCAAAACTGAAAGTGATGGAGTTTTAGGTGTGGATCGTAACTTACAGGATTGGAAGGCTACTTACGGATATGGAGTTAACTCTAGCAAACCGGAGCTAAATCTATCCAGTTATGAAATCAAATCATCAAATTTAATCAAAAGCAGTGATTTCAACGATGCCTCTATTATAGCTGGGGCATACAACGCTACAAATAAGATAGTTGCGAATGGAATCACCGGCAATTCATATCTAATTAATCCAAATAACTCGAATAAGGCAACAGTATATGTCCATTTAGGAGCAGCTGAAAATGGAGATAATTTCTTAGTGGAGTTTGACATGAAAAGCTCTACCGCTGACATGCCTATTGAATTGTTTCTAGAAGGTACTTACAACATTGATAAAGGAGAAGCAAACAAAATAGTTGCAACTAAAACTTCTGCTAAAACATATCAAATACTATTAAATTCAATTACTTCTAAAAGTAACGAAAGCCTTGTTTTTAGAATTCCAAACACGGCAAATAATGTGTATTTAGACAATCTTAAAATTTCTAAAGTGACAATAGATCCAATAGATAAGTCAAAGCTAATCTATTTCGGATATAACTATTCCAATTCATCGGTTCAAAAATCCTTAGAAGGGACTTACAAAAGTGCGCGTAATGAAACCTTTTCCGGTTCCATTACTATCCCTCCTTATAGTTCCGTTTTGCTTGCAAAAATATCAGATGAAAAACCAGCAGTTACTAACCAAGCTCCGACTGTTTCCATCACCAAGCCATCAAATAATCAAGTACTAATCCAAGGCGTGGATCCGCTGCAGGTGGTGGCCAATGCCTCAGATCCTGAGGGAGAAATCAAACGGGTAGAATTCTACGGTAACGGAAACCTGCTTAGTACAGTCACTCAACCTCCTTATTCCTTTACCTTGGCCAATGCACCACTTGGGAATCATACAGTATATGCCAAAGTGATTGACAATGGAGACCTAAGCGCTATTTCCGAAACAATTAACTTCAGCGTAGAAGCTGTTAAAATCATTAACCAAGCTCCGACTGTTTCCATCACCAAGCCATCAAATAATCAAGTACTAATCCAAGGGGTGGATCCGCTGCAGGTGGTGGCCAATGCAA
>Ga0209390_10009519_pt1 | contig 11643 bp, 13 predicted proteins | sample BON01_FD_187212 | JGI IMG/M metagenome (GOLD analysis project Ga0209390, IMG submission 187212) | Freshwater microbial communities from Lake Bonney liftoff mats and glacier meltwater in Antarctica - BON-01 (SPAdes) (version 2) | ecosystem: Environmental > Aquatic > Freshwater > Ice > Glacier... | reverse complement strand
CAAACGCAGCCACTTCGAATCCGTCGATAAATTACGAGAACGTCTGCTGAAATTTATCGACTATTTCAACGAGACCATGGCCAAACCCTACCGCTGGACATTCACGGGACGGCCCCTCACGACCTGAGAGTGATCTTGACACGGCACACCAGGCAAACAACAACAAATGCGAAAAACAACTCACTTCATCCACTGCCATTTAGCGGATCCACATCTAGTCGAATACCGCCTATGGATTGCGGACCGTTCGTTCGCGTGCGGTCTCGCGAAGTTGATGAACTTCGCAGTTTTCGAATTGGTAAAAATCTCAATGCGCACCAGCTTCTCAGGAATCCGACTGGATCGAAATCACGGTTAGAAATGAGTCAAATCCGAGGATGACACAGCCGCATTCCGTCGCTCTTTGTGAATTTGCTGCCGGTGCACAGATCGGCGGATACGCGCAAAAATGACAGACAATTTCCCGGATCGTGCTATGTTTGGGTTCCGTGCCCTTCGCCTATTCCGCGGCTAAACCATACAACTTAACAGCACGCCGATGGCCCCGACGGCAAGCGTATCCAGACCCGACCAGTGCCAGTGCACTGAAACAAAATTAGTCTTGACGGCGCCCACCGCGATAAAGGCTGCGCCGGTGAAGACGGTGCTTATAAGAAAAGGATTTCCGGGAATCTCAAAGAGGTATTCTGCCAGAAAGGCGATCAACGGCAGAAATCCGATGACAACAAATGCAACAAACGTCATGGCGGCAGCTTTCATTGGATTGATCCCGCGCCATGCCCAGTCCGTCCTGTAGCATGGTATCGATCCACAATCTTTTGTCGGCCGTTATTGTCTTGACAGCTTCTTCGAGCATGTCGCCCTGAAAGCCTTTGTTGGCCAATAGCTGGCGAATTTCTTCACGTTCGCCTTCCGGGTATTTTTCGATGTGTTGTTTTTCTGTAGCACGAGCTCACTGAAGCAGCTCAAGATCAGCTTTTGAGCTCAGATAGTTGCTGGCTGCCATACTGAATCCATCGTCGACGAGATTCGCGAGCCCCAACACAATGACGACTCCGGATAACAACCCGGCCCCCGCCACTCCGGAAACGACCGCAAATGTGGTGACGGCTCCATCGATTCCGCCGTACACAAAGTCCCGCAGATAGCTATGCGCCGTTGAACGATCTCACCGATCGCGAATAGCCTGCACGGTGTGATCAGCCTGTAACGCTTCGCGTATAGGATTATGACTCATCTGATGCCATATCCGGCTTGTGCAGGTCAAAACGTGCCAGCAGTCGATACAGCTTTCGTCGATGAATACCGAGCGCTCGAGCTGCACCCGCTTTGTTGCCTTTTTCTCGCTCCAGAATTTCTATGATGTGTGCTTTTTCGATTTCATCCAGCCGCGAGGTATCGTGATTAACACGGGTGACGCTTCCAGCGGGTTCACACGGGCCTTCCACAATTTCGTTCGGCAGATCTTCCATTGTGACCATGTTATTGTCAGCCAGCACGGTGGCTCGGTCAAGAACATTCATCAGTTGTCGCACGTTGCCGGGCCACTGATAGCTGACCAAAGCAGCGCGAGCATTGTCTTCAATTTCCCAGTCGGCAGCCAGCAGATGAGTGATCAGAAGATCAACGTCATTTACTCGATCACGCAACGGCGGAAGCTTGAGTGACATGACGTTGATGCGATAATACAGGTCTTCGCGAAATGTTCCGTCGTTGACATCTTCCGCCAAATCACGGTTTGTCGCTGCAATAATCCGCACGTCAACGCGGCGCTCTTTGTGCGAACCCACGCGACGCATAGATCCGTCTTCAAGAACTCGTAGAAGCTTTGGCTGAAGTGCCAATGGTAGTTCGCCAATTTCGTCAATGAACAGAGTTCCGCCATCAGCGACTTCAAACAGTCCCGGCTTTTCGATGGTTGCTCCGGTGAAGGATCCCTTTTGATGCCCGAACAATTCGCTTTCCACAAGGTTTTCCGGAAGCGCAGCGCAGTTGATGATCACAAATGGTTTATCAGAGCGCAAACTGTTCTCTTGAATCGCTCTGGCAACTAGTTCTTTTCCGGTTCCGCTTTCGCCCTGAATCAAAACAGCTTTGTCCGTTGGAGCAACGCGTTCAATCAGACGGAACACTTCTTTCATGGTCGGCGACGCGCCCACCATCTGCATTTTGGGTTGTTGACGCTTAATGACTGCCTTTAGCTGCCGGTTTTCTTTCCCAAGGCGACTGCGTTCCCACGCCAGACGACAGCGTTGTTCAAGATCGCTAAGGGGAAATGGCTTGGTCAGGTAATCACAAGCGCCAATTTTCATGGCCTGAACGGCGGAATCGATGGTTCCCTGGCCGGTTAGGATAATCACTTCGGTATCAATGTCAGCCGACTTCATTCGCTGCAGCAGTTCAACGCCGGAAATGCCCGGCATGTTCATGTCCACAACTGCCACGTCAAAGTGCTGACGATCGAATAGCGCGAGCGCTTCCTGAGCATTCGCCGCCTCGGCCACGTCGTGCCCTTTGCGGGTCATCCAACGCGCCGTGGTTTCTCGAAAATCATCTTCGTCTTCGACGAGCAGCAATTTGATTGGGAGCGGGTCTGACACGATTTCGAATCTCTTATTTGCAGAAAAAAACAGTATAGCCTGACAACCACATGCTCTGGAGCCAACGCTGCCACTTACCAGTGAGTTCGCCGCGAAACCGAACCTTGCAGCTGCATGCATGCATCTTCGAAGCCTGACACATTGAAAATGCTAACACGGTCAACTTTCGCAGCAGTCGGGGACCCCCATCTGAAACGGCTCGCTGGGTTATTAAAAACGCATTCGAGTTTGTTTTCTGTAACGCATATGACTTTCCTTCCTCGCAATTCTTCGCATGGAACAGCGAAAAACGGCCTTACGCAGACTGGTCAGATGGCATGGCACGTGCCAATGTATTTAATGCATGTTGATTTCTTAGAAAACGGGGCGACGCTGCGATCAAATCGTTCGTAAACGAATTCCAGCACGAACTGGCGTGCTGCTACGCACACCTTTTGGCACATGGTGTGCGGAAATGCACGTTATTGCGTAGCTGCGGACCTCGTTTTAATGACGTGCGCGAATTTGGAACGCCCCGGGGTTCAGAAGGCTGACTATGGCCGTCGCGCTGGAAACGCATTGCGGTGTGCTCCACATTACGTGGATCGCTCGGCACATAAAATGCGATCATGGGACGCCATCCAGTATTTGCAGCAAGCGCGAGACATAGTCATGGAAACAGTACAAAGTCCATTAATAGATGGCCTGATGAATCCGGCCATCTATCGACATTTGTGTAGCAAAGTTGACCTGGTCGAAACGCATATTTCATGGGTGTTGCCGACGGGGTTGCGAGCGTACAAAATCAAGAAACCAGTTGATCTGGGATTTGTGAATTTCACGACTCTTAAAAGTCGTAAGTACTTCTGCGAAGAAGAACTTCGGCTGAATCGAAGACTGGCTCCGGAATTGTAGCTGGACGTCGTTCCGATCACCGGCACGATTGATTCCCCCCGGATTGACGGCGACGGCGCGGTGATTGACTATGCCGTGCGGATGGTGCAGTTTGATCAACATCGACTGCTAAGCAATCTTCAGGCCTGCGAACTGAATTCGCAGGTTATCGACGGTCTCGCGGACCGGTGTGCCAGATTTCACAGCCATGCCGCAACGGCACCGCCGGGTTCAGAAGTTGGAACACCCGATCAGGTGAGGAAGCCCATTCTTGAAAACTTCGGGTTCCTGTGCAAGGTTGACGAATCCATGCAGGGGCTGGTTGCCAATCTGAAAGAACAGACGCTGCTGAAGTTTTCGAAACTTCGGGAAGCCTGCGATAGCCGTCGCTCAAACGGTATGATGCGCGAACGCCATGGAGACCTGCACCTGGGAAATATGTTTCTAGACGATGATGAGGTTACGATTTTTGATGGGATTGAATTCAATGAAGAGTTCCGCTGGATCGACATCGTCAACGATATCGCATTTGCAATTATGGATTTTGAGGACCGCGGGTTGTGCTGTCAGTCAAAACGATTTTTGAATCGCTGGCTGGAACGCACGGGCGACTATGACGGCCTGAATGTACTGGCATTTTACGGCAGTTACTGAGCCGTCGTGCGAGCAAAAGTTGCGGGTATTCGCATACATCAGCCGCACCTGTCCTATTCTGACCAGCGGCATCTGGCCAGCGACTGTCATGGTTACCTGCAATTCGCACAGCGTTTTCTTTCATCGGCGAATCCTGCGTTGATGATTACGATGGGTTTTTCCGGAAACGGAAAAACGACCGCCACTCAACAGCTCATAGAATCCAGCGACGTGATTCGCGTGAGATCCGATGTGGAACGCAAAAGACTGTTTGGCCTTGAAGCAGACGCGGCGTCTGATTCACAACACAACGCCGAGATCTGCTCTACAGAAGCGACCGCCAAAACATACAACCGCCTGGCTGAACTCGCCGAAGTGGTTATCAAGGCCGGCTTCCCCATTGTTGTGGATGCCACGTTTCTAAAACGAAATGATCGTGATCGCTTCTGCAGACTGGCAAAACGTTGGGGTGTGCCGTTTTACATTATTCACTGCGATGCTTCGGAAGAGACACTGAAGATGCGGATTCAACAGCGCCAACAAATTGGCGTCGACGCGTCTGAAGCCGGCGAAAGCGTTCTTGAGCAACAACGGCAAGCTCACGACCCATTGCAGGATAACGAGGCCCGTTACGTTATCGATGGTACATCACCCGAACTGGCGAGTATCGTTTCGAACCGTTGCCGAAAGAAAGCTCAGTGATATCGGTGGTTCGGATTTCAGCACAGCCAGCATTTAAATGTGGTTGGTTTCACACCGTTTGCAGCAGCGTTCATTAGGTTGGCGTGTTACGAAATGACGTCACGAAATCTGTGTACATTTTCGGCCGGTGAAACCACAGAGCAAGGACGAAATTCTTGACGGCTTTCACTACGACGAGTGAACGCACCCTTCTTCAACTTGTTCCTGGTGGATTGCGGAATGAGTCATGTGAACGACGCATGATGACATGCTGAGGACGCGTGTTTCACGCATAAAGCGGCAGAGTCACAATTACTTCAGCCCCCTGTTTGGATGATTTGCCTATTTCGATACAGCCACCATGCGATTCTACGATTCGCTTTGAAATCGCCATGCCAAGTCCAGTGCCTTTTTGCTTTGTCGTAAAAAACGGCATAAACACGTTTTCGGCGTTTTCGGCATCGATGCCTGGTCCATTGTCACAGAAGGAAACCTGAACATAGTCACAGTCTCCATGATTCACAACATCGCAGGAGACTGTAATGCGGCCCGATCCGGAACACGCAGAGACTGAATTTTCAAGTATGTTTCTGAAAACCTGTTCGATGCGATGATCGTCCACGTAACACATCAGAGAATCATCACACGCTGAATCGATCAGCCGAAAGTCGCGTCCAGCAATCGCAGGCTTCAGATTATCCCATGTCGATCGCCACAGCTTTGCCAGATTGGTGGGACGGCACTGCAGGTTGATCGGGGCCGCATAGTTACGAACCTCTTCGTAATGACGATTCAGGTCCTGCAGTGCGCGGCGAGTTTTCTCGGTCAGTTCCAGCTGTTCAGGTTGATCTTCAAGGTCCAGCGATAACATATCAAGGCATGCCTGCGCTCGCTGTAACGCGTTACGGCTTTCATGAGCCAGGCCGGTGACCATTTCTCCGATGGCAGCCAGACGTTCCGACTGCAGCAGTTGCTGTTGAGCCCTGCGGCGATCTGTCACGTCATTCATAACGGCTACGATGTGTGTCACATTGCCGCTGCCTGACTTGACTCGGGCTGTGGAAATTTCATTCCAGAAAGGTGTTCCATCTTTTCGAAAACATTGCAGTGTGGAACGAAATTCCTGCTGATTGTTGATTGCAGATTTTAACTTTTCAACGACGTCATCATCTGGATCAGGGCCGCACAGCAAATCACAACTACGGCCGATTGCTTCGTCTGCCGAGTATCCCGTGATGGCCTCAAAGGCCCGATTGACAAACACCACCGGGTGTCCGTCCCGCGTCACATCCGCGATAACGACACCTTCGTTGGCAGCCTGTATGGCTCGTTCACGAATTTGCAGTGCCATTTCGTGGCGATTACGTTCCGTTACGTCACTGAACAGCCAGACTTCGTGACCGTCGTAGCGGTAGCCGCGAAACTCCACCACCGATTCCTGCAGGTCTTTGCGGATGATTTTCAGTCGCAGTGATTCCGACGACCATGATTTGTGATTCTGGTCGTATTGAGTTCTGGCAATGGCAGCCAGTGGCCCAAAGAACTTATCGAAGCACTCGTCAAGCGTTGTCAGTTCACTCCTTGAATACCCCGTAATCTCTTCAACGATCGCATTGAAGCGTACGGTACTGCTTTCAAGATCAACATAGGCGGCTGCCGCCGGAAGATGATCGATCATAAACTCCATTTCGGCGTCACGTCGGCTCAGTTCATCCCGAGAAATCCACAGTGCGGCCAGGCCGCGAAGGCGCGCCCGCAAAGATTCGGGTTCAACCGGTTTCAGCAGATAGTCGGCCGCCCCGTTGCGCATTGCCGCGATACTGCTATCCAGATCCGCGTCACCCGTCACAATCAAAATCGATGCATCCGGAGCAAGTCGCCGAATGTCCGGCAGTAGTTCTTCCGCGGTGCCGTCCGGCAGGTTTCGGTCCAGCAGAATTGCGAAATAGTCTTTCCAGTTTTCGCGATTCAGTGCTTCGGCGGCAGTGCCTGCTTCTTCGACTCTATAGCCGTCCAGTTTCAGTATTCTTCGCAGGCTGGATCGTGTTCCGAAGTCGTCATCGATTATCAGAATTGAAAGTTGTGCAGGTGTCATCATGAACGCTACGCCTTCGGCCTTATCTTCTCAACCAGCACATCTACGTCAAACGGCTTGACCAATGTGCCGTGAGCACCGAACCTCATTCCGTCCGCCATCAGCGGCTCAAGTTCGAGAAAGCCGGTCATTAACACAACCATCACATTTGTGTTCACCTTTTGAATCTGCTGCAGCAAATCAAGACCGGATGCGCCCCCATTCAGTTTCATGTCAAGCAGTACAACGCTGTCGGGATCACTGCGAAATTCTTCCAGGGCTGCCGTGGCACATGCTGCCGTTTTAACTCGAAACCCATTTGCCTCAAGTGCTCGCTGAAGCGAAGTTCGGAAGCCGGCATCGTCGTCGATCAACAACACCGGAGCTGAATGTTTGGTATTGTTAATCAGGTTCAGTAATGAATCCACATCGACCGGTTTCGACATTACTCGAATCGCTCCTTCGCGGGATGCTTCTTCTTTCAGACTGACCGAAGAAAAAGCAGTCATGAAGACCGACACGATGTTCGGGCAGATTAACTTCATTTCTCGAAGGGTTTCCACGCCATTCATGCCCGGCATTTTCATGTCCATCAGAACAACGTCAGGCTGGTAATCTGCCGCAACAGAAAGCGCTTCTTCTCCGCTCTCCGCGATGGCGACGTCGAATTCCTTTGCCAACATAATCCGTCGCAATGTATGTCGCATGCCCTGATCGTCATCAACAATCAACATTTTGGATTTTCTGGTGCCTTCCATCAGGTCTGCTCGCTAAACGGAATTCGCAAGATAAATGTAGTACCACTGGAAACCGTGCTCTCGACACTAAGGCTTCCACCATTCAGGCGAGCATACCTTCGAGAAACCGCTAATCCCAGGCCAATGCCCTTTGCCTTAGTGGTAAATAGAGGTTCGAAAACATTCTGAAGATCTGTCTTGGGGATTCCCATCCCCGTGTCTTTTACGCTGACATTCGCAAAATCGCCGTCATCCGCTGAAGTGATTGTTAAAGTGCCGCTGCCCGACATTGCCTGACAGGCATTCCGGATTAAATTTATGAACACGCGTTCCACCTGCCCTTGATCTGCAAAGACTGTGTGAAGTGTTTCTGATTCAACAATAGTCAATTGAACAGTGTCGGGAACAGATGCAGACCGCACCGCGTTTTTCACGGCCGTAGCTAATGAAAACTGCACTGCGTCGCGAGTTGGCGAATCTCGAGTGTAATCCAGTAATTCGCTGACAATTCGGTTTGCGGTTTCGATCTCGCGTTCAATTTCTGCGATGCATTCGCGACTTTCTCCGTCCAGTTGATCCGACACCATCTTGAGATAGTAGACCGAATTTTTTATTACTCCCAAAGGATTGCGGATTTCATGGGCGACGCCTCCAGACAGCTGTCCCAGTGTTGCCAGTTTTTCACGACGAACAAGTTGTTCCTGAGCCTGGTGAAGTTCTTCGGTGCGTTGTTCGACTCGCTGTTCAAGTTCGGCATTCAGCCTGGCAAGTTCCTGCTGTACTTGCTTAAGCTCTGTAATGTCCAGAATTGTTGCTACAAATGCATCCTGTCCTTCCCACTGGGCTTTTTGAAGTTGCACGTGCACATTGTAACGCGATCCATTGCGGCGCTGATGAACGGTTTCAAACCTAAGCACAGATACCTGTCCGGACACCAATGGTACCAGAATCAGCCTGAACTGTTCTGTTGATAGTTCAGGCTTGATGTCGACTGGCGTCAGTGTAAATATCTCTTCCGGCGTGTAGCCCGTGTTTGCCAGGGCACCACGATTCATCAGCAGGAATCGCAGGGATTTTGCATCAAAAATAAAAATCTCATTCTGAGACTCTTCCAGAATTCGTCCCAGCTGTGCGCCCTGTGCTTCGGATTTGCGCAGATCCGTCAGATCGTGGACGAAGCCCGTGAAGACTCGACGATTTCCCACGACAACTTCACTGACAGCCAGATATAGTGGAAACGAAGTTCCGTCTTTTCGACGCCCTTCAACTTCTCGACCGATGCCAATAATTTTTCGCTCGCCCGTGCGGGAATAGTTTTTCAGATATCCGTCGTGTTCGTCGCGGTACGGAGCAGGCATTAACATTTTGACGTTGCGGCCCAGAAGTTCTTCAACGCTATAGCCAAACAGCTTCTCAGCCGCCGGGTTGGCAGCTTCGACCAGCCCGCGTTCGTCAATAACAATCACTCCATCGACCGCACTGTTGATGACCGTACGCAACTGAGAATGCTCATCCACTAATTCGTGAGGTTCTGTTTCATCAGCCACAATTCTGCTCCACTTTCATCCGTGTGTGTGTTCAAAGGCTTTGGATTGATTGACGCCAGTTTGCTTGGTGAGTGTGCCTATTCGCCCGAGTGTGACATAACGCACACAGGCATTGCCGTCTATTGGTTCAATGTTGGCCGACAATCGAAGCACGCACGCGAGAAGCACTGCGTTTCCTTCAACTCCTGGCATCCTTTCTCGACCGTTCAGGCCACTTGTGCTGGCTGCGACGAACGAAAAGTCGAAAGATAGTCTCCGGAAACGCCACCCTGTTCAACTCAGTGTAATGACGCACAGTTTAGATGGACTTAGTTTTGGCACATCACGTGCCACACAATCGGGTTGGCCACCGTGGACATCAGGTGATGTGGCCACAAAATCTGCCGAATCAGGTACACGGCATTTCAAACCAAATTTTCTGGCTAAGCAAGCATCCAAGGACAATAGAAATGGCGAATCCCGGACATCTGGCGGTCGTGAGGAATGGCGTTGAAGCCGTCCTGCAGTGGACACAGGATCATCCGTATGACAATCTGAATCTTGAAGACGCCGATCTGCGAGGAGTTTCGCTAAGAGGAGCCGTACTGGCCGGAGCAAATCTTTCACGAGCGATGATGGACGGCATGGATCTGCAGGACTGCGATTTTAGCGATGCCGTGCTGTCGTATGCGTCACTGAACTGCGCTAATCTCGCAGGAGCATTACTGAAACGGGTTACCGCCAGCCACTGCAAAATGGTGGAAGCAAATCTAGCAGGCGCAAGACTTGAGCAGTCAGACTTCAGCTGGTCTTCCATGATTGGCGTCACCGCAGAGGATGCTGATTTTTCAAAGGCCGAAATGATCAGTGTTGACCTGACGAATGCGAAACTGCAGAAAGCAACTTTTGTTGAATCAGTTCTGATTAAGGCTCAACTGACGCTTGTCGACGCAACAGAAGCCACATTTCGAGGTGCTGATTTGGTTGATGTTGTAATGAAAGACGCAATTCTGAAGAGCTGCTGTTTTTTGAATGCCAGACTGATCCATGCCGACATGTTCGGAGCAGACCTGCGGGGTGCAATTCTTGGAGACGTCGAACTCTGTGACTTGAGACACGCGGATCTGGCCGACGCGGATCTTGAGGCGTCTCGGGCCGTTGATACGCAGTTTAACGACGCTGACATGCACGATGCTCGACTTTCAAAAGCTGACTTGCGTGGCGCCGACTTGCGTGGTGCGGATCTAACGAATGCGGATCTGTCCGACACGAATCTGTCGGGAACGAACATGACCAACGTGCGAGTCACGGCCGAAGGCTTCTGGCAACAACTTGCGGACCACGGAACAAAACCACACGATTTTCAGAATCTGCTGCAGAAGTGGGAAGTTATCGCGAATTCCAATCTGTACGGACATCCGACGTACGTTCTGCGAGAACGTACGTCCGGTACCGATGCCTGACCCGCCGGTTATTCGAGAAGCGAGAGATCACGATGGCCACTCGTCACAATCCCGAGGCTCCGCAACGGTTTCCCAACTATCCGGCAGCTTGCCGGAACAGGATATTGCAACGGACGACCGAACGCAGCTGAAGTAAGAAACTGTCGGCTCCCGTTAAGCCGCAGATGTGGTTAACTCTGATCTGGCACATGGGTCTGAAGATGCGTGGGCCTGGAAAACCGGGGCCTCCACTTCCAGCGAACGACAGCACGTGTTGGACATCCTGGAAACAGAAACATTCCCGGAAAACACGCTGTGATGTGGGGTTTGTGGGATACGATTTCTGGAATGGTATTGTGAACAAGAGATAACATTTTCTGATGCGCGTGGGCGGCAACGTGCGGCTGCTAAGTGACCTGGGCTGCGTTCGTGGTCGCGACGGAATCGTGTGTGTGTGGCCGGATTCTGCGGCGCGTCGTGGACAACCTCCACTGGTGCTGCGTCTGATTGAAGTGAAGAACGAACGTGGCTCGATGTTTCTTGTCACGAATGTGCTGTCCGAACGAAAACTGTCGAACGCTAAAGTGGCACAGCTTTATTTGATGAGATGGGGAATCGAACTTCAATTTCGATCGTTCAAACAAACGTTTGGTCGTCGGCAACTCCACAGTCGAACGGCCGAATGTAGTTACGTAGAACTGAGCTGGTCTCTGGTCGGCTTATGGATGATTCAGTTGTTCGCGGTCAAAGAACAGATCAAGGTGGACTGGCCTCCGGAAAGTTCCAGCGTGGCGCTGAGTTTAGCAATCATCCGAGAGACGATCGATCGCCGCAGCGAAGTAGCCTTGAACCGGGTGCGTTCAGGGAATACGTTATTTTATGTGAGTGTTAATTTCCAGTATTGATTCCACTGTTTGCTGTACATGTTGGCGCAGAGTCCTGCCATTCGGTTGACACGTCGGACTCGCCATCGTGCTCCTGTTTGTTTGAGCCGTCGCCCGATCATATTCTTGCAGGCTCCTTCGACCTGGCCGCTGCCGATAGAACGGCCCGTCGCAAGGCGATCGGCGTAATTCA
>Ga0209390_10009512_pt1 | contig 11650 bp, 7 predicted proteins | sample BON01_FD_187212 | JGI IMG/M metagenome (GOLD analysis project Ga0209390, IMG submission 187212) | Freshwater microbial communities from Lake Bonney liftoff mats and glacier meltwater in Antarctica - BON-01 (SPAdes) (version 2) | ecosystem: Environmental > Aquatic > Freshwater > Ice > Glacier... | reverse complement strand
CTCCAACTATTGCAACCGAACTAGAGACTAGTAGTGGAGAGGGCTCCGATGCCGGTGCCACAGATGGTTCTGCGGCCAATTCGGCCAGCACGTCAGTAGGAGATTCGTTAGCGTCGTCCGCTGAACTAGCACCCACTGCAGGGATAGACCTCGCAAACGGGCCAGTGGCAAAGAATCCGCCTTCCAACAATGCCGAGTTGAATAATGTCGAGTCTTTGACAACCTCTGTAGCGCTCGCATCTCTTGGGTCGAGGGCTGACTATACGCCTTTTGACCCCTGGCTTCTTGACTCCATAATCGAGCAGGGTGCCATAAGCACAAACTTGCTCGACGGGAAGGTTGCAACAAGTTCAAGTAGCGCGAGCCTTCTTAGTATTATCAGCGATCATGGCCTATGGGCAGATCTTCAATTCCAGCCGGCAACGGCTAACCCATTCCAAGCTGTAACTGTAGGCATCTACGTCGAAGGTAGGCACTATTTTGCAAGGACGAGCCAGCAGGACCTGATTGTTCTCGCAGGAGATAGTAGGACTGAGACCTATGTCTATGTCGGATCAATTGATCTTCTTACTGACGTTTCTGGGGTCAGATATGACAACACTCGCCTAGATGGCGGCCAGTTCCAAATCACAATTACTGTCGACACACAAACCGGAGTGGTCTCAAGTACCAGCCTCGAGTTGGCCGGGCGTATTTAGGCTGGGTTCCAATTTAGGTAGCTGAGCTTGTCTACGGGCGTACCACAGAGGGGTATGAATCCTATTCGGCCTCTTCGCTCTAGTCTGAACATTGACACTCTAGGGCCGGCTTAGTGGGGCTAAGTCTTAGCTATTATTTCTAGGAGTTAGGTGAGCATGAAGAAACTAATCATTGGGGTGGTGGCAGTTGCTGTTTTGGCATTTGGTCTTGTGCCGGCGGAGGCTGCAACCAAATACGTGGCTAGTCAAAAGACGCTTGCAAGTTTTAGTGCCAGTGCTACCGGTCTAACGACTCTTCAGAAATCACAAGTGGAGCAAGCGGTAGAGGCTAATGCCTATGCCGACAAGTTCATCTGCATTGGCATCCGCTACTACGCGCAGGCCATGAGCGTGAACATTACCGTTCGGAATCGCGCTAAGGCTGCTTGCGATTATGCCAAAGAGCTAAACCCAGAACTGTCGACCTGGTATCAGAGCAAGCCGACTCGGGCGAGAAGCTATGCGGGAAAGGTATTGCTGACTATCAAGACCGCTAGTGACATCATTGCAAGTTCCGGCAACGCAGCCCCCACCGTGGAAAAACATCGTTATCTTGATTGCGACAGCTCGAGAGTTGACACTCGGGTTGACTCTGTCTCGCAGAGTAATGTCATAAATGTTTCTTGCCCCGAGGATGCTCAGACTCCTGCCGCCCCTTTAGATTTCGATGCGACGCCCTCAGATCCAAGTATCTGCGAGCTTACGGATGTCAGTTCCGGTCGGATGCGGTTCAACTCACTCATGGTCGGGTTCCCAAGAACCACGAGTAACTTGGAATCCACTTGAAATTACAAAATTACTGTTATCCCGTTGGACTGGTCAGACTTTGCCGGTAAAGGGAAACCCTCAACCGTCCACCGTGCTGCAGTCGATAAGTTTGCAACGTACTATCAAGAAATGTCCTATGGGAAGCTGAATCTTGAGGTGAACTTCGCAGATCAGTGGTTCCGGCTTCCCGGAAAAATGGCTGACTACAAGGTCACTGAATCGGATTATCAAAATACTTACTCAGAGCAAACCAAGGCCCAAAAAACACGGTTATTCCATGGTGGCGTTAAGGTTTCCGATTCCTCAGTCGATTTTTCGAACACTGCAATTGTTGTCTTCGTTTTGCCCTCAGGACAAACAGCCATTGATCTGACTCTTCAAGGTTTTTGGGCTTCAGACCTACCCTCACCTGCTCTTTCGGACGAGGGCCTACTGAAGAACTTCTTTACAGCTGGTAATGCTTTTCCTCTAAAACAAAATTGGAGTTACTACGCCCATGAGTTTGGACACACGATAATGCTTCCTGATTACTACCTTCAATCTGGAAACTTCGGAAACGACGCTTTGATACCAATTCCTACCGGGCCATTCAGCGGCTTTGACATGATGTCCACTCAGGGCGGTCCGTCCAGAACTATGTCGTTGTGGTCCCGCTGGATGATGAACTGGTTGTCGCCAAGTAATTTTTATTGTGGCGATTTGTCTACCCTGAAAGATACATCGTTGACTCTTCACCCAATTGATCAGATTGATTCCAACCTCAAGGGAGCGATTATCAAGATAAGTGATTCCAAAGCAGTTGTCGTGGAATCAAGGAGAGAGACGAAGTACGACGAGAAAACGACAAGGAGCCGAAACGGGGTAATTGTTTACACAATAGACACCGCTATTAATCATGGGGAAGGCGCGATGGCACTCGTGCCACCGGCAGGTCGAGGGCTTTACTACCCATACGAAAACGACGGAGGGCAGCCGCAACTAGATGCCATGCTCTATGTAGGCAATTCCGTCCTAATAGAAGGACTCAAAATAACATTGAATTCATCGGGCCTCAGGGACATAGTGTCTATTTCAAAGATTGCATCCGAATGACCCAAAGACAGTCCCAGGAAATCAACTCTTTTTCATTCGAGAGAGCACCGAAGAACGTCATTAGGAGACGCCCTGCGCGGGATTCGCCAACACCATTTCCAAGACTTGTTTTGCTCGCTAGTCGTCTAGCGCGCTAACTGGGTTTCTACCCTCTAAGTCAAAGGGGAAGCATCCAGCCAAAATGCTATGTGCCTAGCTTGTAGGCCCCTTCAATACTTGGCCATCTGAGCCTTTTTCATCTGCCGCTCCTTTTTTATTCTTCCTGGAAGACGGGAGGGAGAGAGTCTGGGAGATCTTTTTCAGATGAAAATTAGTGTTGTTTCTGGACCAGCCCATGAATTCCATAATGAATAGCCTCGGCGCACCCCAGCTCAAATGATGAAACCAATATGCCTGAGCTATGTATGAATAAATCTCAGTCTTTAGGTCCAACGGGCTATCTGACAAGTGGGCGCCAATCGCCCAGTGTCCGGAATCAGGAATGGCGTCCAGGGCAATGAGCCTGAGAAGATCCGGGAGTTTGATTCGGATCAGTTGGGTGGCTGTGATTCCCTCTCCTGACGACATATTTAGCTGTGTGATTTGCAGCTTGTCTCCGTCAAATATTCCTCGCACTTCTAAATCTGGTAGCGATTCCAACTTAAAGCCGTAATGAAAATCTTGCGGTACGAGCAAGAAACCGAACGGAGTCGGGTCGCCGACTTTGATGAAGGAACCTAACTTGGACAGTCTCTGGGTACTTATCATTTTTGCGTTCACTGAACTAGTTTGGCACCTCTTTTGAGATAAGTACCACAAAAGGCAAAATTAGATGTAATGTTAATGGTACTGTACCTAACGAGGGTGCCAAAGGAGAAGAATGACGTACGAGGAACTAAAGAACTATCCGGGAGCCGTGGTGACAATCAAAGACGTGGCTTCGGTGTTGGGTGTCGATACCAAGACCGTTAGTCGAGCGATCAAAGAAAACTTAATACCAATCTTTCCTATGGGCGGCAGGAAACGGTTGATTCTCAAGCAGCCCTTGCTGAACCTGTTAGAGGCTGGCTTTACTGTGAGTGACTCAGTTGCGTAAGCCACGACATGGAGACGGAACGGTCTACGCATACAAGAACACATCTGGAGAGACTTTGCACAGGTGGCAGGCGTCGGTCCCAGTCGACCCATCTGACCCCAATGGCCCAAGGCGCAGAGTCTCAAAGGGCGGCTATTTGTCTCAAGGCGAAGCAAGGCGAGAGCTGGATGATGCAATTCGGCGAGTATCCCTAGAACGACCGGCGGTCGGATCCAAGCAAAAGTTCGCAGACTATTCAGCGACTTGGCTGAATGATCTGGACGTTGCAGCATCCACGAGGGCTGGCTACCTAAAGATTCTAAGGGCGCACCTGAACCCTAACTTTGGACACCGGTCGCTTTCGCAAGTGGAACCAGGTGATGTCAAGAGGCTTTATGCACAGCTTCGCGAATCGGGCCGTAAAGATTCCAAGGCATTCGGTGGCAAATTAGCAGAAGCTACGGTTTCCAAGATTCATCTGGTTCTGTCCGCAATATTCGAGTGCGCCAAGGACGAGGGGCTAATCGTCTCTAATCCGGTTCGGCACAAAAGTGTTCGTGCACCAGGTCAATCCAGGCGATCGCGGGCAATCAAAGAAGAGGATGAGGTTTTATCTCGGTCACAGCTTTTAGGGCTTCTCGCATGGATTAAAGACACTCATTGCGATGACCTATATCCCCTTTGGCACCTAATTGCCGAGACTGGGGTTCGAAGAAGTGAAGCCATCGCCATAAATTGGGCCGATCTAAATTTTGACACTGGTGTTCTGTCAATCAGAAGGGCAGCGGACACGGCAGTGGCCCGGACAGTCAAGCCAACAAAAACATACAAGTCCAGAGCCGTAACCCTAGATACGCAAACGATGGAAATAATGAAGCAATACAAAGTACGGAGAGCAATTCTTGGCCCGGGCTTTGTTGGTCGTGAATCTTATATATTTTCGACAATTAACGGAGACTTACGGGGCCCAAATGACGTCTCTGCTCGCTGGAGAAGACTTGTCGTGAAGGCAAGAAAAGCGATCACTCAACTCCCGAAAATTACAATCAAAGGCTTGCGGCATACTCACGCAACCTTGCTATTGCAATCAGGAGTCAACCCAAAGGTTGTCCAAGAAAGACTCGGCCACTCGAACATAGCCGTAACCATGGACACGTATTCGCACGTAACGCCAACTATCCAAGCCGAAGCAATCGAAAAATATCAAATCTGGATGGCTGAAGCGGAAAGTAACAAAGATTCATCCACCAGTCAATTTATAGAAAACGGAGCGCAATCTAATGGAAAACCATGAGACACCACTCAACCCAGACTCGCCAGAACAAGACTCACCGATGGACTTATTGGGCATCAACTCGGAATCGGTGATGAGGTTCATAAGTGAGCGGGATCGCTACGACCAGAGCAAGCATGTTTGTATCTGCGGTCACGCAATCAATAAGCATAAGGACCTTGGCGGAGGAAGACTTATGTGTATCACAGGTCGTCATTACTGCCCCTGTGTCGCGAAGCGGCCGGTGCTGTACTCAAACGACACTCGTTACTTCATGCGAAAAACATACGGCTTGGGTAGCAAGCACGCACTCTCAACAGGCCTGCAAAGGCTGAAACAAGTCGGCAAGGCTGCTCATTGGTTGGAAGCGCCAGCCTGCTGGAACGATAGCTGTACGTCCGGGAACCCATTGATTTTTCCTGTGCCGATGGACAAGCACAGCCTTATCGTCAATGAGCCGGGCTGCCTGAACGCGTTTCTATGTGAGACCTGCATCCTGAACATGAAGGGCGTCCCAGGCCATGAGGGCAAGGGCTGGGTTTGGTAGACCAAGCGAAACTATTACGCTCCAATCCTCCAATCCCAACTGTTTTCAGTAGAGAAACAATATATTTCTATTTGATTCTGAACTTCGTTACAAAGATGGTGAGGATTGGAGTTTTGGAGGGGAAAAGATGGCATTGGTTCGGAACCAAATCAGGAAAGGACACCAAGCAACATGAGTGATCTAGAGATGCATTTTGAGGTAAGCCCTCAATGCCAAAGAGCTTGGCAAGAGGCGATGAAGAGAGACGAACATTCTGGTCACGTCTGCCTGTGTGGTCACCCAGAACTAGCTCACAAAGATGGGGGCTTATGCAACGCTGGCATTAACATTTGCTACTGTCGCAAGCCGTCGCTGGCGCTTTTAGTCTCAGACATTCGATACTTCTACAAGGCGACAAGGGGTCCCCATGAAGCGCACGCTCTTTCGCTAGGGTTCAGATCTTTGGGCAAACACAGTGGCTCCTACACGTTGGTCAAAGACTGGGTTTGCGGCGCACGAGAGTGCGAGCGGCGCCAAAATGTTGGGCCGGTTCGAATCTCGAGCAACGGGGCTCTAACGCTAAAACTACTAAAGGACGACAACCACAAGCTCCTTTGTGAAAGGTGCCTCTTTATGAAATTGAACGGCTCTTACGTTGAAAGGTGATCACGCACAAGGCTTTGGTCCGCACCGAGCATTAGATGCGTAATGATGATTCGAAAAAAGGCCATCACGTTATCGTTTTTAGTACCTTGAGGACAAGACTGCTTAATGTATGTCCACCTGCATGTTTTGTACACTGCGGTCGGTGGCGATGAGTGCGTTCTAATAATCATTTTTAGCCCAAGGGCCCTGTCGGCGCTCGCGACTGAGACCCCAAGTTACTGGCATTAGTCACCTGCAGGCAGCCTGAGATTTAAAGGAGCCATCCATTCCAAAGATATTTATTTTTTCTAACAACCTTTGCGACCAGTGCGTCATCGGAAACGTCTTGTGTAATCGGTAAATTATGCCGCAACCGTCTTTCAGGCCTAATGACGTGGACGCCGACCGTAGCAGGGTCTGTATTTTGGTCAAGGGCAGGTTGCGCAAAAACTCACGTGAATTGTTAAGCGACTCCTAGCCTGGGCCCCTAAAGGCCCCAGGCGGGCGCTGGAGACTATTTGAGGCCTTATGCCAGTTAGGACACATGTGTCTTCCTGGAAGGCACTGCGGCGCTCGCGGGCATGAACGCGTTGTTCGAACACCGAGTTTAAAAATGACACATTCAAGGTCCCCCAGGCTTTACTCTGTGGATAACTCAAACCACCACAAAAAGAACTCCCATACGGTCAACGCATGGATTGTTTCATCTGCGGAAAATGGCGACACTGCTCCACCTACGATTTAGTCGACGAATGCGTGATGATCTGCGCTTCATGCAGGCTTGAACTTAATATTATGGACTGGGGGAGCGCATGAAAGATTTCGTCACTGCAGGAAGGGTTGTCGAAAGGCTGCCGGGTTTGACTTCGATTGCCCGGATTAAGAATTTTGCGATGAAAGGCCGCTGGAGTTCGGACTGGAGTTCGGCCTGATTGTATTTTTCTTTTTCAAGAAGGAAAAGAGCAGACCGTCCATCCAGCATTTTCACAGAGTCAGAAAAGCGGAGTCTGTTCACCTAATCTAAAAGGATCGCTGAGAACTGTAAGTTCGAGATTGCGCATAAATGCATGTACATAAAAAGGGGTTCAGATTGTCGGATCCTTACTTCTCTATCAAGGTCTCGTTGATGCCGCGGGGTTAGCCCCTAATCTCAATGCCTTCAGGTAATAGTCCTAGGGCCTCTGCCTTGAGCACCGCCTGCTGTCTGTTGCCAACACTCATAGCTCGAAAGATTCTCACTGTCTCTTGTCTGATCGTTGATTCACTCAAAATCATTTCTCGGGAAATAACAATGTTCGTTTTACCGTGAGCCATATCGATCAAGATCGCCATCTGGCGTTCAGTCATGTCTTCGGGAGAAGCATTCTTCGCACCCTCGCTTGCGGCTAAGGTCCTAAAACCGATTGCATCCATAAACAAACCACCGGCGTCTTGGATCGCCCGTAGGGTCAAAGGCATAGGTTTAAAAATGTATGTTCCGGGTGTTGTAACTCTCAACCACATACCGACTGGTATGTCGTCTCTCAGCAAAACACAAGCTGTCACCTCGGCAGGCTCCGAATCGACTTCAAGATCGATGGTTTCTACTTGCTTGGATCTTGCTGCCAGATTCAACACGTTTTCATCGAACTGGGTTAGCTTCTGACCGCCATAGGCTGACTTACCGAAGGAACCAAGTAGAAGCCATTCCCCAACATTAGTTAGCGCGTATAGCTGCACGCCGATTGTTCCTGGCCCAAACACATCGTCGCTTGCTAGCCGGCGGCAAAGTTCAGTGCCGTTTGTACTTGCCCCTAATAATCCAATCAATTTTGCAGTGTGCTCTATCTCGTAGTCAGGCATTTTTTTTAAATTCCAATCATCATTGTCTGGATAGTTTGTCTGATTCAAGTCTATAAAGGTATCGGTCGCGGGCTCGCTTATTTCCTTAAAGTCCAGACACGTAATAGGATTGTCCGTCCATACCTGCTCACGTGAGAGTAACTGACAGGCCATCTCTCTGGTTATCTACTCATGTAAGGGTTATCTATCTCCTGCTTGGTTGGTGGTAGCTACCTCTTACAGCCTGCAATCAATTGATTGTGGGGAAACCAAGAAATAAGGATAAACATGACTAAGAACATGACTCGTAAGAGTCTGGCTTTTGGTGCAGGTATTGCTCTGGTGGCCTCAGGCCTCGCTAGCGCGCCTGCATTCGCAGCCGGAGTCAACGATGGGTCGGTCTCTCTTGCTCCTGATACGGGCACTGAGTACACCGTTCTGTCGGATCAGTTCATCGATCTAAAAGCTAATTATGACGCGTCGCTAACTTCCTCCAGTCGCTTCCTAAAGTTTTTGGTAGAGGATTCCTCTATCAGGACACGCGTTGACGTAGACATAAACGGTTCTACAAATGACGTGGGAGTGGACACAAACTTCGCCAATCTAAGTGCTGCCGCTAGCGTAAGCGCCGACACGATCAACTACACCTCCGTGGATCACGGCTTCATTGTCGGAGACACGGTTGCTATCACTGGCTCTGCTGCTGCTGCTGGCACAACCGCTGGGCCTTCTGCTAGTTTCGCGATCACCGCAGCTACCGCAGACACATTCGTTGTCGGTGCTGGCGGCGGAACTGGAGCCGTTACTCTAACTAACGCGAAAGCGGAACTCAAGCTGACCAAGGCATTCACCGCTGTTACGTTCGTCGGAGTCGTTGCGACAATGGCTATTCCATCCACCACAAACCTTATGGTCGGAGACGTAGTCACCATTGCTGGCCTTGACGGTGCTGCTGCTGGCGACGTAAACGGCAATAGGACTCTGACGTCTGTTACTGCAGGGTCAGTAACTTTCGTAGCCGCCTCATCTGCTCCAACAGTGACTCTGGATGGAACGGCAACCAACAACACGGTTACTCTGGCGACTCCAGACACGGGTGCTAATGCGGCTCTTGCCTCAAGATCAGACTTAATAGCCATGGATTTGGGTGCTAACCGTATCATCGGTCGTACAGCAGATGTATCTGCCCGCGCAACTGCGGACAACTCATACGTTGTGAAGGGTGCAGCCAACTCAGTTGCCAATGACCAGGTTGTTCGAATTGTTAACATCGACGCAGGCAATACCTTGTCTGTGAACGTGACTGCATGGGTTGACAACAACGGAAACGATGAGATCGATGGAACTGAGAAAGTATCACCTACTCGAACCATCACTTTCGTTAAGCCTTCAGAAGTTGTTGCAACCACAGCGCTTACCCCTGTTGCAGGTGCCGTAAGCCTGCAAGCTGGGATAACTACAACCCCAGTTCTAAACGGTCAGCAAGTAATCATTCAGGATAAGAACTTCCTAAATGCCAAATTCACTCGTTCATCGAGTGCGATCTCCCTTTATGCGGAGACCGACCAGGGAGTCGCCCCATATGATGTAGCAACAGCAGTATGGAATGACGTCACAAAGACCTTCACTGTCAAAGTGAGCCTACATGCGGACGTAGCTGACGAAGCCGCGACTGCAGCTGGTGCCGACGTTGGTGCCGACTCCTGGTCTGACATTGTTGCTCCAATCACAGGGGCAAACAACATTGACACCATGGCAATTTCCACAACCGGTGTAGTTTCAATTGTCACAAATAACCCTCACAAGCTAACCTCAGCTGACAAGATCACCTTTACATTGGCAAATGCGACTGTTGACACAAATGCAGACGCTGCTGTTGTTATTGCTAACGTGGTAGGCGCAACAGTGACAGTTACAGGTGCATCTACCTTCACGTACTCAATGGCAGCTGCAACAACAAGGCCAACCACCGCAATTGCGGCGCTTGCTCTTAATGCCGCCAACGACGACTACGTTGTTTCAACTCATGGAACCGCTAACGAAGATGGCGCGCTCGATCGTGTTGGAGCTGAAACCTACACTGCAGAGGCATACATCGTCACTGCTACCGGTGGAGCTACCTACACAGCTATTTCGGGAATTACCGAAACTGGTGTTACCGCTGCTGCAACTGCATCAGCAACCGCAGCCACAGTTGGAACCGCTTCGGTTCAGGGTAAGAGCTTTGCCGCTGTTGGCGTCAACACCGTCAAGGTACTAACCGGAACTAAGACCGTTGCAGTTACTTTCACAGCCCTTAACGCTGCGGGAGTAGCACTGAGTTCAGGCAGGCCAGTAGTTATAGCGCTGGACAAGTCGGGAACCTCAGACACTTTCAAGGTAAACGGAAAAACCACTGACACGGTTATGACAGATGCAAATGGTCAGGTCACCGCGACAATCACTGCACTAAATGGTTCCAAGAATGCTGCACTGCAGGTCCTAGCAACTATCGAGAATGCAGCAACTGTTGATGTTGACCTACTTTGGGAAGATCAGGCTTTTGGTCTTTTTGACATGGCTACAACTTCTGACCAGCTATCTGTAGGCGCTAATCCCCGCGCAATGTCAGCTCTTGGGTCTTATGACCTCGAGCTTTCAGTGATGGATCAGTGGTTTACTGCAGCTCCTGCTGACACCTACCGCTTGAAGGTTACCGGTGAAGGCGCAACATCTCAGTTCGTAACTTTGACTGCAGGCAAGGCAACCATTAAGGTTACTGACTCTGGAGTTTTCGGGGCCACTGTTGATACAGATGTTGATCTACAGAAGCTAAGCGGAACCACAGTAATCGCGTCTGCAACTAAGACCTATAACTTCGATGCAACAGTTTCGAAGGCATTCAAGGTCAACGTTGGAGCTAGTGGCAGCACGCTATACGGAACCACAGCTGTTGTTTCTTCTATTGCAGTAGCCAAGAAGGCACTTGTTGAAATTGACAAGCGCACACAGGTATTAGCTACTCCTGCTTACGAAAACAAGCTAGTACTGAGCGGACAAACAATTGACAGCGCAACCTCGGCTGCTCGTGTTGGCGCTTCGGTTACAGTGAGCGGTCCTAGCAACATCCTGTTCAGCTCAACAGACCAGCTTGTCGCCAAGAGAGGGAGCCTAACCTTCCTTTCCGGCACATCCGGTAAGTTCGAGATCTGGGCTTACTCAACCACCGCGCAGACTGACACTGTCATCACTTTCACCTCTAATGGAGTGTCGAACACTGTCAAGGTGTCATTCACCGGAATCGGTGTTGGCGAAGGTACTTCACTCGTAGTTACCATGCCAGCTGCTGTAAAGCCTGCTTCTACCTTCCAGGTAAAGGCAAAGCTTTCAGACGCATTCGGTAACGGTGTTGTCACTACTGCTGGATCGATCAAGGTTACCTACACGGGAGCTGGAATCGTGTTCGGCACATTGCCAGACAAGACTGACGCCAATGGTGAGTTGATGTTCAGCGTTCTACTAGGTTCAAATGACACCGGTTCAGTAAATGTAACCGTGTCATACGACCAGAACGGTGACAAGGACTACGTTGACGTCAAGGACCTAGTAACCGCCGGAACCACTGCAATCACTGCCACTGGCAAAGCAGCAGCTTCGTCTGACACCATTGTGAACGTTGGAACCTTCAGCGGCAAGCTTGTTGTCTACGCACTGAACGCAGCTGGCTCAGAGGTCTCTTACAAGATCGCTGGCAA
>Ga0209390_10009509_pt1 | contig 11652 bp, 13 predicted proteins | sample BON01_FD_187212 | JGI IMG/M metagenome (GOLD analysis project Ga0209390, IMG submission 187212) | Freshwater microbial communities from Lake Bonney liftoff mats and glacier meltwater in Antarctica - BON-01 (SPAdes) (version 2) | ecosystem: Environmental > Aquatic > Freshwater > Ice > Glacier... | reverse complement strand
CTCTGTGGGTATGATGGATGGGTTGTGGGGGTTGTCAGGGCCATGCGTAAGCATCTGGGGTGCTGTCGGTGCTTCTTGCTGGACGTACGGGGCGAGACATGTCGTGTTGACACTGCAACGCGGTTTCTCTCTCTCCCCCTCGACCCCTCCAACTAACGAGCGCCATGCGCACTCACCTGTGGTCAACGTGTTGCGTCGAAGCACGGAACTCATGGTCGCCGGGGTCGTCGCCTCGTGTTGCCACGGGGTTCAGGAGGAGAAGGGGCAGGCGAGACCAGCAAGAGGCCGATGATGGTGATGATCACACCAACAACTCGATGATGCCTGCTGGCTTGGGCGCCAAGGGCAAGTCGTGGAGAAGGAACCACGAGACAAAGGGCGGCCGCAGGAGTCTCCTGTTAATCAAAGGGATGGGAACGGTGTGAGCAAGCGCGTGGTGTTGGTGGGGCATGGTGTTGTGGTGTCTAAGACGAAGACGGAAGGGGCGGGGTTGAAGGAGGCTCGCTGACCGAATAAATTTTGAAACCAACGGGCTTCGGCGAGACGTCTCGCGACCTCCCCTCTCCCTGCATCCCAGGAACGTTCTCAATTAGCATGTGTCGGTGGGCGCGGGGCAGGAATGTTTCTTTTCGCGGGAAGGCTTACGAGACAGAAGTGCAAGTACGCCATGCTTCCAACTCCCAGCCACCACTACCCATTTTAATCAGGCCTCTCACTTCCAACTCCCCCTACTCTCTCGCCTCCCCACCCCCACCCGCCACAGAGACAGTCTTTCCCCCAAACTCCCCCTCAAGACAAAGCAAATGCCACCGCGCCGCGTTTCTCCCCGTCGGGCCAGCGAGGGCTCCACCGCCAGCACTATCTCTCAAAGCGGAAAGGAACTGGCCGGCACGGTCGGCGCGACAGCCACCCGCGCTTGGCAGAATCCGCTGATGCGCAACGCCTTCCTTGGGATAGCTGCGGTGGTGGGGGCCTTGGCAATCATGATGGGGTTTTGGATGAATCCTGCGTACCCGGTCCCGCCCAAGGGCGTCGTCCTCGTCACAGGTCAGTGGAGGCTGGGAGGGTTGGGCAGGGAAGGAACCGAAATATCGACGACGGTTTCTGGTCCTTGCTGCACTTACGAACTGACAATGCAGGGCAGGAAATGGCCGAATTTCATGCAAAACATGATTGTGACAAGCCACTGATGTGCACTTTCCATCCCCCACCCTCTCCTCTCCTCTCAATCCTCCTCCAGGCACGTCCTCGGGCATCGGGCGTGAGGTCGTGAATTTGCTGGCTGAGAAGGGGTACCATGTCTTGGCAGGGGTTCGTCGTCAGGAGAATATCACGGAGTGGAATCAGATTAGCGAACGACGCCAACACCACATCCATCCCGTTATGCTTGACGTGACGAACAAGAAGCACGTCGACAACGCGGTGACGGAGATTAAACGCTACTTGCGCGAGCACGGCGACCTGAGGTTTGCGGGATTGGTGAACAATGCGGGCGTAGGTATGCACATGCCTATTGAAAACCACGACATGGATGATGTGCGGCACATGTTTGAAACGAATTTGCTGGGCCCGCTGTACTTGACGCAGAAGCTGCTCCCGCTCATCCGCCGCGACAAGGGGCGCATTATTTTCATTTCGTCTTTGGCGGGCCGCATCACGCAACCGAAGGAAGGGATTTATTCCGCGACCAAGGTCGGCGTGGAGGCCGTTGGAGATGCCCTGCGACAGGAATTGCTTCCGTACGATTGCTCGGTGTCTTTGGTGGAGCCTGGCTTTGTCATGACCCCTATTTTGAGCAAGATCTTGCATTCGGAAGAAATGGGGAATTCCACGGTGGCTGCAGAGACCTACTCGCGGTACTATACCAAGAAATACTTCGACATTTTCCAATTTGGGATCCACCACGCCGGCGATGTTACTCGGGTGGCGCGGAAGGTCTTCGCTGCTCTGACGGACGCCCGCCCGAAAACACGCTATGCGACGGCGAATTTCATGATGGTGCCGACCTGGTTGGCTATTCGCGCCCAGCAGTTCATTCCCGACCGTCTCATGGACAAAATCTTGACGCAGTAAAAGAAGAGCCAAAGCGAGAGTGGTATATACAACGAAAGAAAAAGGAAGGATGGGAAGGAAAGATAACACGCAGGAAGGGTAAATACAACGAAAAGGAACACACATCTATTTCGCTTTTGAAGCATCAGTTCTCCCTCCATCAAGGAAAATGAAATACATACACGAGGGAATACAACCACGCACTGCACAGAGGAAGGAGTCAAAGAAACAATACACACAAAAAAAAAGACACACACCAAAAAAAAAGACACAAAAAAAGATAGTGAATGCCCTCATATATATAATATATTCTTTGGTTGTTTTGTATTCATCATAATTTGTTTCGACCCCCCGACATTGCTGCCGATGGTGGCGTCGTCGTCGTCAGCCAATTCTTGATAAGATGGTGTGCAATTGCATACGGCCCCGGAATGCTCAACCCCCCCGCGTCCTCCCCCATCGGCTCCAACGCCGCCGACACATCCAACTCCTTGGCGCCCGCCACCTCCGCCCGAGTAAACCACCGGCAATCCTCCAGCTCGTCCGTATCCACTTTTATCTCCGTGCTGGTGGCCGTCGCGATGTACCCCACCATAATCTGACACGCTGCTCCGCGCCCGATCGGCCATGGCTGCGAGCTGTGATACGTAATCTCACCCACGTCGATCCCCGACTCTTCCTTGATCTCCCTCCGCACGGCCTCCTCCAAGCTTTCGCATTGACTCACATACCCAGCAAGACACGAGAACATCCCGGGCCGATACACACTCTGCCGCCCCAACAACACCGTGTCTCGCACAGGGTCATGCACTAAAGCAATCACAACCGGATCAACGCGAGGATAAGCGCGATTCCGACAGCTCGTACATGCTCGTCGCCCCCCCGCTTCCACCGCTATCATGGGACTACCACACACCCCACAGTACTGATGCTGCCGGTGCCAGGCCAGGCTAGATGCGCCCAGCCCTGCAATCGCAACGTCCTCTTGAGTAAGGGCCGCCAAGAGCGCACGTACGGGTTCAAAGCGGACGGCGGCTTCTCCAGCTGCTTGTGCCTTGACCTCCACCTCCTCTTTTGATTGCTTTGAGACGTCTACGGCAAATGCCCACCCGCTTGTAGAAGCACCGAGCGCGACGCATGGAAAGTATGGCGCGGGAGCCTCTCCTCCATTACTGCTGCTGCTGCTGCTGCTGCTGCTGCTACTGCTGCTGCTTTTGTTGGTTGGCTGCAGCTGCTCCACGGCAATCCCATAGAGCTTTTGGAGTTTGTCCGCGCTTTGAAAGGCAACTGTTACCGGGGCTTCTTTCGTGACCAATGCTGATGTCCCGTGAAATAGGGCAAAGGCTGCGGAAGGGAGGGGAAAGGAGATTGCGTGAGATGAGAGACGGGAGGGTGGTGCGGCGGATGACTTGTGAGGGTTCGATTTGTATGCCTCCAAGGTTGCGCTGCTAAGAGGTAGACATGTACTTCCCATGCTCCTCCTCTGCGACCTCGCCCCCCTTTCCCTACACCATTACCAGACAACTTACCAGCGCCGTCGCTTTTCAAGGCCTTCTCAAAGGCCACCGCCTCTTTCAGCTCCGTCTCCACGCGGCTCCGGTCCAGCCCCAAGCCGCTAAAGGTGTGCACGATACCCAGCGTACTACGGCGGGCGGCCATGGCTTTGCTGCTGCTACTGACGGTGTACGGTGCAATGAAGGCCGGGGAGAAGCGGGCCCAAAACATTAACAAGACAAGCCCTGTCCTCCACATGCACTCGACCCCGGAAGAAGACCCTCTCCTCCACTCCTGTGTACGTGCGTTGTGTGTGTGTCGTTGTCGTGTGAGTGTGAAAGCGGTGGTGTGGGTGCCTGACAAAGAAGAAGCGGCAACGGATACGCTCCCAAGCCAGTCTTGCAGACGTCAATTTGCGGCTAAAGGACGACCAACTCCCCACAAGCTGGCGTTTTCAAGAGCGCAGACTGTTGGGTTGTGATGGACCGGAAGGGTTGGATGCCTTCGCCTTGTCGCACGACGCCTGTTTTGCTACCTCTAACCTCCCCACCCAACTCCGCAAAACCCAAACACAGGACCCAAAGCGCACAAGGCGCGGCTGTGTCGCCCGGCACCACGGAACGACCACCCCCCAAAGCGTGCACCACCGACGTCCAGCTCACTGCTACTGCGTGGCCACGCCGTGGGCCCCGCCGGACACCGCACAATGGAGAGCTTGATGCGGGCTCATCTGCTGCCGGCGCACACCGTGGCGGAACTCCCCTTGCTGATCCTCCCGCACGTCGTGCTCTTCCCGGGCGAGACGCTGCCCTTACGGCTGTGGGAGCTTCACCACATCCGCCTTGTCCTCACCCTTGCCTCGGCGCAACGACGGGGCCAACCAGCCTTCCTCGGCATCCTCAATGCGCGTTTCGAGTCGGGCCGAGGAGCGGCGCGCGTCGGCTGTACGTGCGAGCTCGTCGAGGTCGAATCAGAATGGGATGGCTCCAGCGCTTTCGTTGCCCAGACACGAGGCCGTCAACGCTTTCAAATTCTGGAGCGCGACGGAGATCGGGGTGTGCAGACGCGTCAAGGTGTCCCGCATGCGCGCGTCCGCATCTTGCCAGAGGACGATTGCCTCCCCGCCCCACTACGCTTGCCTCAATGGCAAAGGCCCCTGAGAACAGCAGCCATCAAACAACATCAGTTTACGTACTGGCCCTCCTCGGTTTCGGGTCTTTTGTCTGCTTCCCATTTGGTGCGTAAGGCACAAGGCATTATTCATTCCGTGGCCGCTTGGGAGGGGATAAAGGGCGCGTCTGGGCTGGCACTTGCGCGCTTGGCAGAGAAGCAGGAGGGGGAGGATGGGAGAGAGGGCGGGAGGGAGGAGGACGTGGTGGGCGTAGCAGTAGAGCCGGTGGCGTTTTCATTTCGCTTGGCAGCCAATTTGCCGCTCGACGACAAGGCGAGGCAGGAGTTGCTGTCGATGGAATCAGTCGTGTATCGGCTTCGAAAAGAGATCAAGCTGCTGAAAGACACCGCCGAAAGCAAGCTCTGCTGTGCGGAGTGCGAAAATCCGCTGGCCCGCAAAGCAGCTGTTTTTAGCGTGCCTGGCGCGGAGGGGACGGTGGGAGCGTATAGTAACCCGGCGGGAATTGTTCATCAAACATTAACGCTTCGGGAGCTGCTGGAGGGGGAGGACGAGGGGGAGGAGGGGGTGGTCTTGGAAGGGGAGCCTGAGAGGGAGGATTCGTGGTTTGAGGGGTATGCGTGGACGATTGCGTATTGTCGGCGGTGTAGTTTGCATCTGGGCTGGCTTTTTACTTATTGTGGTGGTGTTGGGGCGGAGGGGGAGGAAGGGGAGGAAGGGGCAAGGTTGCCGAGGTTTTGGGGTATTCGGCGGCCGGCTCTGAGGGATGAGGTGGTCAGGCTTGGGGAGGAGGAGGAGGAGGAGGAGGAGGAGTACTGGCCCGTGGAGGTGGTGATGGAGCCAATAATTGATGATGAGACTTTCTCGCTTGCTTGAAGAACACCTATAGATGTTACAAGGACAGCCCCCTTCGGGGTAGGGGTCCGTGGGGTGTGGAGACGGGCAGCTGTAGCTGCTGGTCGCACTCCCCCATTGATTCATGATTTGCGGTTAGTCGACCAAGCATTTATCGGAAGGTTACTCGCCTTGAGATGTTTTCTCAATTGCATATCCTGTCGGGTCAGGAAGAGGAGGAGGCGGTTGAGGAGGAGGAGGGGGGGGAGGAAGAGATGGAAGAATAGGAGGCGGTTTGAAAAGACATAAAAAAAAGATGCGCGAGAATCTTAAAAAATGCAATAATAATCTTCGGATTAAGAAGGAACATGTACAGAGAGCAAAGACAGAGGAATCGGGTCTTAATAATCAGAAATAAGGAAAAGAAAAAAGAGAGCTGTGTGCGATAACGAAGACGTACTCAAATGAGGGACATGCCATCGTGGCAACAAGACGCTTGCACATAATAACAAAAAGAAAAAAAGCGTGAATTATTCTAAATAAAAGTCTTTTGTTTTTTTCCTTCGTTATTGGTCGTTTGCTTTGAAATATACTTCCTGTGTGTCTTCTCCCCCTCCAATCAACAGCGCCCCTTACTAAATCCCTTGACGGACTCCAGCGCAGGCCAGTGCCCCTCCATTTTCTCTTTCTTCTTCTTTTTACTTGAAACCCAAACATACACAACACGAAAACTAAAACAAGATTTCTTTTTCCCTTGTGAGGTTCTCTCCCTCTGGCTAATCTACTCCCTGATATTGGACCGCGCTTCCCCATTCCTCTACTCTGCTCAACCCGCGGCCCCCAAAAATAAAGAACCTGCTCTGCCTCGCTACCTTTTTGAAGCTCTCCTTCTCTTTCCATCTTTACTCATCTTATTAATCCTTCTCCTTTCTCGTCACTCCACCCACCTCTCGATCGAACCCACTTCCTTATCTTCCACCACCCTGCCCTCCTTCCTCCTCCATCTCCCTACCACAACCCCTCCCTTCCCTCCCTCCACCCCTCCCCTACTGCATCTACTGCACCTACTGCTCCCCCGCCAGCTTCTTCCAAAACGTCGGATTCCCAATCTCCGTCTTCAGCCGATCCAAAAACCGGGCATTAATACGTATCCTCTCCAAAGTCTGCGCAATCTTCCTTTGACTCGACGGCAAAGGGTTCTCCTTAAAAAACGCCTCAATCTCATCCGCCTTCTCCCCCGAGCTAAAACTCCCACACGAATAAACAATCACAGCATCCATCAACGAACTCGAAGCCGTCGCAAGCTTCGCCTTGAGCGCCCCAAAATTCGTCTTGAAAAAATCCCAGGCCAACTCCAACCCCTCGTGAGACGACCCCGACACAGAACCAATGGGGTAAAAGAAATCTTGCAACTTGATATCCTTCAGGGCCCAATCCAACACCTTCCTCTTCAGCTTCGGGTCAGACGTGGCACCAATGGCGTTATACACCTGCTTCTTCTCCACATTCGACGGCGCCTCGTTATACAACCGCATCACCTGATCAAACTCCGGCTGATGCCCCGCCTTCAAAACCATACTCAACACAGGCACCTTATATTCCGTCGGCAACGTCGCCACATCCGAAGGATCATGCAAAATCGCCTCAAACCTCTGCCTTGCCTCCCCCAACACCTCAGGCTCCGACCAGCAAAACAAAGAAAGGAGAGAGATCAACGTGGCACGCAGCAGCTTCCCCAAGTGCCCATCGTCACTGCGGGGGTTCCACCCGACCTTGAGCGCGGCGGGCTTGACGAGGGAGGAGGCGAATTGCCCAAAGCGCTTTCTAATGTCCGGCGCTTGAATCAAGAGCTTATCGAGGGCAGTCAGGACCTGGGCAAGAGCCTCCCACACCGTGCTGTTATCCTCTTGCTCGTACGCCTTGATAAGGGTCAGGAGCTGCGTCGCGGGGATCTCCCCCTTCTTCGTCAGGTTAAAGCAATCCAGCAGCAGGCCTGCGCGGTCGGTGGCTGGCAGGCTCTTATCGCGGATGCCGGCGGCGAGACGGGCAAGGAGCTCGGGGGGGTAGAGGACACGCAAAGGGGCATGCTGCCCTAGGTTGAGCTTGACCCAATCATTAGGGCTGCTGAGAGGGATCTCGATCTTGTCCGTCTTGCTGGTCAGAAGCTGCAGCTCGGGTTGGCCGCCATTGGAGGCAGCAGCGGCAGCGGAGGCGGCGGTGCCGTAGAGGAGGGGGACGGTCCAGAGCTTGCTTTCCTCCTCCTTCGACAAGGCCCCTTCCACCAAAAACCAGGACTGAGAGACAGTGAGGGTAGCCTTGGTATCAGTCAGATCGACAGACTCCACCCTCACGATTGGGTACCCCATCTGCTCGGTCCAGGACGCCATCATCTGCCCAATGGGCTTCCCCGACACTTTCTCCCAAGCATTCCACAAGTCAAAAGTCTCCGTATTACTATACTGATGCCTCTGCATATACAACTGCAACCCCCTCTTAAAATCCGCCGGCCCCAAGACAGCATGCAGCATCCGGACAACCGACGCCCCCTTACAATAACTAATAGCATCAAACACCTGCTCCACCTCCTCCGCATGCCCAATAGGCACCTGAATCGGGTGCGACGTCCGAAGCGAATCCAAGTTCAACGCGGCATTCTGCGCATCGATCGTAAACTGCTCCCACATCAACCAATCCGGAAATAGACTATCAGTCGCATAATTCTCCGTCCAGGACGCAAACCCCTCGTTCAACCACAGATCATCCCACCACTGCATCGTCACCAAATTCCCAAACCATTGATGGGCCAGCTCATGCGCCACCACTGTCGCCACCCTCTGCTTCTGCTGCGAGCTCGCCTTCGTCTCATCAATCAAAATATCCACCTCCCGATAAGTAACCAACCCCCAGTTCTCCATCGCTCCCATAGCAAACTCCGGAATAGCAACCATATCAAGCTTAGGCAACGGGTAAGGGATCGCGAAGAAGTCATCATACAAATCCAAGGTGTCCTTAGCTACCTGCAAGCCAAACCGACCCTCCTCCGCCTTGCCTGGAGGAGTGTACACCCGCACCGTCACCCCGTGCTTGGTCGTGTCTTGCACGAAATCGAACTCACCCACGACGAAGGCCAGGAGGTACGTGGACATCTTGGGGGTGGGGGCGTACCGAATCATCCGCTTGCCCGTGCCCGCTTTTTCCGAACACGTCACCTCAGGCATGTTGCTAAACGCAGTCAGCTCCCGAGGAATGACCAACGTCACATCAAAGACAGCCTTGACGGCCGGCTCGTCCCAGCAGGGAAAGGCCCGGCGGGCGTCCAGGGACTCGAATTGAGTAGAGACCATCACCTTGCTCTTGCCGGCAATATCCGTGTACCCCGACCGGTAAAACCCAGCCATCTGATTGTTATGCGCCCCCTGAAAAAGGACATGCAGCTCACCAACGCCCACGGGCAGGGGCGAGGCAAATGTGAAGGCCAAAGTGTGGTGCTTGAAGTTGTGGGCGAGGCCAATCAGGTCGATCACCTCCCCACCCGCCGGCGTGAACGTCACCTTCTTGATAAGCAGCTCCTTGGAATGCAGCACGATCGTCGCCGTCTCCTCCACCACTTGCAGCTCCACCTTCTCGTCGCCTTCAAAGACAAACCTACATGTTGGGGAGGGTAGAGTAAGGGAGTGGTGGAGTGAGTTGGGCGGGCTGAGATATGAAGGAAGGGCAATGATCGCACCAACAGACCAGTCAGCGCTTGGGCTTGCCTTGCCGGCGGCGGAGAGTCTGCCGGCAGAACCCGCGTCCTCTCTAATCTACATTCACAATCCTCCTACCCTCAATGCCCCCGCACGCCATAATCACGTCCACGTGCAGGTAGTGCAGGTGGTTGCATCATCATCATCAGACCAGCCTCCCCCCTCCCTCCCTCCCCTCCAAACTTACTTTTCCAGGTCCACGTCAAAGGTCAGGTCGTATTTGAGGGGCACCACATTCTTGGGAAGCAGCACGCGGCCCTTGGCCTTGTCAGAAACAGGCGCCATCCGTCCTGTGTTGTGTGTGTACGTTGCCCCCGGGGGGCAAAGCAAAAGGAGCGCGCTAAGTTCAAAGCAAGTTCTTCGTGGAGAATTACGAGGAGAGACCGGCCCTTTCACACCACCACCAGGCAACCAAGCACTCCACCCGGCAGCCAAGACGATGCTGGAGACGGTGGTGGCTGCCTGGCGTGCCTGTGGTTTGTACTTGTGGTTGTGGAGTGGTGCGTGTGTGAGATGATCATGCTGGCTTTCGCTAATTCTGTGGTGAATGAAGACGCCACGAAGAAGCAATCGAGGAGACCATGAACTCCAGGCCAAGCAACACACGCCACACAGCCACCAACCACACACCCGCACACCTCACGGACCTCTCCCTCTCCCTTATGTTGCCACAGGCTCTGCGCGGTGGGCTCCGGTTTGCTTTTTCTGCTGCACAAGCTCAAGGCGCACGACGAAGGAGGCAAGCGCAGTGGAGGAAGCACATAAGCAGCACTCTGCCACGCCTTACCACACCACTACACCCAGCACCAGCACCAGCACCAGCACCATTACCAACACCAGCGCGACACGATGGCGGGCCCGAGCACTGCGGCGGCGGCTGCTGCTCCAGCTCCTGCTGCCTCCACCAGCACCACTCCTACCACCTATCGTCTCAAGCTAATTCCCCAGGAGTGCTTGGACGGCAACCAGAACTTGCCTTCTTGTGTCGAGCTGACTGACTTGCCCGTGGCTATCGGGCGGGCCTGCGCGCGGAAGTTTGGGAGTCTCCCGTATGCCAAGAAAGTGAACGTAGTAGGAATGGGCATCTCCCGACAGCATGCCACCTTCCTGCAGGTGGGCAACACGCTTCAAATCGTGGACGAGTCGAGTCAAGGCGTGGCAGTGAATAACATCAGAATCCAACCCGGCGTCCCCAAGACCTTGGCGGCAGGCGATAAGATTGTATTGGGTTTGCCGCAGGCGCATACGGTGGAGGTAGATACGTCTTATGTCGTCCCCGGGAGTAGCACCAAGGGAGGGGCCGTATTTTGCGTGGAGGAGTGTCAGGCGTCGAGCAGCAGCAGCAGCAGCAGCAACGCGGCGTCCACTTCCGCTGCTTCTGCACCAGTCGTCGCTCCCGCAGCTGCTGCGGCCGCTGGTGCTTCTTCGTCGATGGCGAGACCGAGAGGGGCGGGAGGGGCTTTGCCGTCGGCGGGAGGTAACGGAGGCAGCAGCAGCATGAGCAGTCAAGTGACAGAAACAGCGGTTGTTGAGGACCATCCCGATAACGAGGAGGAGGACGAGGAGGAGGAGGAGGAGGGGAGGAAGGAGGACGCGACGGGCCACCAGACTGATAGCAGCAGTGATGTCGAGATTGTGGAGGTGCGCCCGGCGGTTCCCCGGAAGAAGAGGAATAGGTCGACGGTGATTGTGTCTTTGCTGGATGACGACAGTGGTGATGATGATGACGAGGTGGAGGTTACTGGAGGAGGGGGAGGGGGAGGAGGGGGAGGAGGGGGGGGAGGAGGAGGAGGTGGAGGTGGGCCACGTAAACGGAGGCAGAATGCGATGATGGCCATGGTGGGCGCAGGAGCAGTGGCAGCGGCGAAGAAGAAGGATGCAGAGGGAGGAGGGAAGGAGGAGAAGGAGTATAAGCAACGGTGGTTGAAGGCGTTGGAATGCACGGTGTGTATGGAGCCTTTGTGTACGGCCGCTCATATCTCCTGTGGGCATATTGCTTGTTTTACCTGCATCCATCGCCGGTTCGCGCAGCAGAGCTTCGAGGATGGGAGTGCTTATGGCTTTCAGGAACGCAAGCGCCTCTGTCCTACCTGCCGTAAGGACATTTTTTTCATGAGCCGCGATGTGAAAATGGATGAGTTGGTGGAGGAATCGATGAGTAATGATGCAGACATGATGACAGCTGCGGAGCGGGAGGTGTGGGAGGCGCGGAAGCAGGACGGGTTGGCCCTGGCGAGGTATTACGAGGCCAAACTCCGCAACAACCCTCAGCAGCTCATCCACCAGAAGAAGGATGTGATGGTCAAGGCTGTGATTCGGGCCGTGCGGCCTTCCTCTTCCGCTGGGGGGGGAGGAGGGGGGGGGGGAGGAGGAGGGGAACACGAACGACATCATCAT
>Ga0209390_10009507_pt1 | contig 11653 bp, 3 predicted proteins | sample BON01_FD_187212 | JGI IMG/M metagenome (GOLD analysis project Ga0209390, IMG submission 187212) | Freshwater microbial communities from Lake Bonney liftoff mats and glacier meltwater in Antarctica - BON-01 (SPAdes) (version 2) | ecosystem: Environmental > Aquatic > Freshwater > Ice > Glacier... | reverse complement strand
TCTGCTACTGAAATATTGTTGTCGAGCTAGTCGGATGAGATCTCTTGGCGAAATACTGGGTTCGATCGATAGCGATATCCATTACTATTTATGAAATGCCATCGCCGCTCGATCGGACTGAATATTTGCCAGAGTAGGCGAGCACCTTGATGAGATTGTCGATCGATATTTCCAAATGCATTTTATCACTGTGTTCTGATGTCGGCGTTAAGCCAGGATTATCTAAAAATTAAGATCTCGTTAAGGATAAATATTGAGAATTTTTGACTGTTGTGCGATCGACGATCGATAATTAAACACAGGTGGAATTAGAAGACTAAAAATCGGCAAAATTTCCTGAGTAGGATATTTTGCCGAAGAGTTTATAACTAGAAAATTGAAAACTTTTACCCTAATATCAACCAAATACAAACTGGCTGGGATTGCTGGTGCTCAAGCTAGTCGCCTGAATGCCTATGAGGATCGCCAAAGTTTGACCGCTAAAATCGATCGAGGTATCGCCACCGATTTGATTCAATTTAAGCGTGCTAGCACTAATCCCCAAGCTCTTAGCACCTTGAATGCCGATAACGTCGGTACCGAGTTGGAAGTCCAGAATGGTATTTGCCGCACCAGGAAGTTCGGCATTAGCAATCCAGAATTGGTCGGCACCAGCACCGCCAGAGAGGAAGTTACCGCCACCGCTACCGACGTAGAACTTATCGTTACCATCGCCACCTAATACGCGACCATTTGTACCCAGAAACAGAGTATCGTTACCAGCACCACCGGAAGCGCGGTAGCCTGTAGCATCGATAGCATCTAAGATGTCGTCACCAGCACTGCCGAAGACGCGATCGAGATTGCCGACAAAAATGGTGTCATTACCGCTACCTGTATCGATGCGGTTGTTACCAGCGAGAGCACCTGCAATTGGAATATCTACGGTATCATCACCAGCACCCGTAAATACCAAGTCATTAATCCCGTCAAAGCCTGGAGTCACGCCAGCAATTAAGTTATCAGCACCTGCGGTACCAGAAATTAAGCTAGTGGGATTGACAGGTGGAATGGAAATAACTGTATCCTTACGTGCGGAGAGGTTTTGAATCCGTTCGTCCAGAGCGGGGGCGGTATCGGCTTGAGTAAATGGCTTGGTAGGGTTGGGGAAAGTCTGTACTAAGTATTCGGCGAGAGCATCTTGCTCGGAACCGAACAGCGCAAAATTAGCTGTGCGGAAACTGGTGGGTTCGATTAGTGCCGCGTCTTGTTTGCCGTTACCATTGAGGTCTTCGGCTAGCTCAAATCCATTGCCGTTAGTGTCAGGCTCTCCCAGTAAGTCCACGCGGTTAAAGCGGGTAGGATTGGCAGTTTGGAAGGCTGGGAAGGGATAATTATCGCCACCACTGGCCAAGAAATTGAGGGTAATGATGCGGAAAGTGCGGTCGGGATTGCCGACGACTTCACTATTTAGGGCGATTACCTGTTGGTTGCCACCTTTAGTTTCTGGCTCTACTGTTAGCGATAATACCCGATCGCCCACCGGACGAGTCGGATCGAAGCTAAACTTAATCCCGCCAAACTGTCCGAATTGTCCGGGTGTCGCTCCTGGAGCAGTTCCGGCGACGGAATGTTCGATCGTCTGGAGTAGTTGGGTAGCAGTGAGGGTAACTAACGCCAAGCCATTATTAAAGCGAAGGGAGTTGGTGATATCTAATTGGGAGATATCGCCTTCGGCTTTATTCGCCAGAGGATTGGCTATTGGTGGGGATTTGATGGCATCAGCAGCACTGGTACCACCAGTGGGGAAAGTTATAACCCCGATATTATCGCGAATCCCGCCACCATTTTTGATTGAGATACTGACAGTTGGATCTAGAGCTTTACCGATCGCTAGATTGGCATCAGCACTGAGATTGCCAAAGTTGGTCTCTTGGGTACGGACATCATTGCGAGCACCATTGAGGAAGACATCAGTATGTCCGAAGATCGCCCCATCCTGAGACGCAACAGCGGTTTTGAGCCGATCGACGATCGCTCTAATTTCGGGGTCTATCAGTGCTTGAGCGTTTAGTACAGCTACCCCAGCGGCATCGGTTGCATAAGCACCGCTGATAGTCGGATCGTAGCTAGTGGGGATGATATTACCATTGGCATCAAAATCGATTACCAGTCGTCCAATATACTTGTAGTTACCGTCGGTATTAACTAAGGCGATCGGTTTACCATCGGCACCTATGAGGAATGTGGGATACTGACCTTGATTGGTATCGCCAGCCCGTAAGACATCATTGCTATCGAATAAGCGGGTATTAGAACCCCCAGCCATGATGATATCGACATTTTTTAACCGCTTGGCTAGCTCTGTCTCGATCGAGATTTGCTGCATGTGTGCCATCACGATGACCTTATTCATGTCAGGATTGGCAGCGAGCAGGGCATCTACATCTGTCTGAATCACCGCAGCCAAGGCATCGAGTTCGGCAGCACTGGGATTTCCACCAAATGTGGTGGGAGTCACGCCTACATTCCCAGGGCTAGAAATATTCCGCAGTGTGGGGGTAGTCGCACCGACGATTCCAATCTTTTGACCGTTGACATTAATAAATGTCGTCCCCGCAATTTTACCAGCAATCTTATTTGCTTCCTGACCGTCGGCTGTAACCAACGGGGCAAGGTTGGTATCGGGAGCAAAGTTAAGGTTGCCACTCAAGTACGGGAACGCCGCCCCAGGATAAGCAGGGAAAGCTGGATTAGTGCCAATTGCGGCAATTGCTGCCCCTGGTTTGAGTAAGTTAGCGACTAGGGCAGTACCCAAGTCAAACTCGTGATTCCCAAACGTAATCGCTTGTACGCCTAGTTCGTTTTGAATCAGAATATCCGCCCGTCCCTGTCTACCAAAGGCTAGTTCGCTGGCATTGAGGAACGCACCAGGGATATAAGCATCCCCTGAGGAGAGAATCAGGGTATTAGGGAAGTCGGGAGCGGTGTCTGCATCGCTACCGTCTTGATTTTTGAGAGCGTTTAATACTGCGGAGAGGCGAGGGGCATCATCGAGCGCGGGGATACCAGCTTCTTGGTCGGCAAAATGCAGAAGTTGAAGTTTAAATAGACTGGAAGGTGTTGTAGTTGAATTGGCGATCGATCCTGGGGAGCCAATTTCGATCTTGTCGTTGGCAAGGAACGCGCCATTAGTGCCAGCCACACTCAGAGTAGAAATCGTTGGTATGGTAGTACCGCCGAGTCCTGCTTTGTTATCAAAGGTGGCGAAGGGGGAAACCGTGGGGCTAGCACCGAAGCTGACACCCGTAACCAAGCTGCCAGCAGCATTATAGATATTTACTGAGTCGCCGCCAGTACTCAAACCGATCCCCGCGCCACTGTAATTACCGATCGTGAAACCGCTGGGAACAGTGCTGCCAAACCAGGCAGTCTGAAACGCAGTTTTGGCAGCGGCGAGGTCGGTCGCTTCAATAAACACTACCGATTGCCCAGGGGCAATGCTGGTGATACCGTTGAGGGCGACTGCTGAGGCAAAGGCGTTGGAGTTGTCATCGACCTTCCAGCCCGCGATCTCTACCGCCGTAGTACCTGTATTCGTAACCTCAAACCAGTCGGCAGCATACGGAGTATTACCACTAGCCCAAGGTGTCACCTCAGAGATGAACAGATTAGGATTGGGGGCTGGTGCTGGCGTGGGGGTTGGCGTTGGTGAGGGAGTTGGGGCGGGGCTTGGAGTACCTGTAGACGGTGCATATACCCAAAGCTGGGGTCGATCGATACTACCACCGCCATTCTCACTGACGATGTACAGATTGCCATTTTTGTCAACGGTCAGCCCTTCATGCTGTTGGTCGGCAACGGATAAGGGATTACCAATCTCGGTGGCGATTGTCAAGGAACTCAAGATTTTGCCAGTCCGATCGACTTCGACGATTTTACCCCCTGCCTGACTTAATAATAGCAGGTTGCCAGCATCAGCTTTACCATTGAGAGCCGTGATATTCGACAAGGCATATACATCAGCCAAGTCGGACAAACCAGCCAAAGCTGGATCGAATAAGTTGGTGGAGTTAACCGTCGTCGGCGAACCGTTACTAGCAGTTCCAGTCGTCCCCGTTGCAAAATTAATCGTAGTTTGAAAGATCCCTTGTGGTAATTCTTCCTTAACCGCAATATATCCACCCGTCTGCGGATCGTAACTAATCCCTTCAATCCCCACATTCCCGATCGTCGTACCGAGTTTGACGGTTTGGGTATTGGCTCTAGTCAGCGTCGTATCTTTGGCATAGGTAAATAGTACGGCTTGACGATCGCGTTCTTCGACCATCACAAATTTACCACCACCGATATAGGTCAGACCTTCGAGATCGTAAAATTCCGTACCTTGGGGGCTACTCCCAACGGCTAAAGTCATCGAGTCGATTAATTTACCAGTTTTATCCACTTGGACGATCGATTTGCTCCCATCACCAACAACAAATAACGTATCGGTATCGACGTTATAAGTCACGGCGGAGACTTCTTGCGCCAGCAAGCTACCCGTCGGTGGTGTAGTCCGCGTCGGTTCAGGCAAGTCATAACGCCCGATGCGGGTATAGGTAGACAGATCGATCCCAGTCAAGCCAGCGGGAGTTGTCGTAGTAGCATAACGTCCAGGACTACCGACATCACCACCAGTCGCAGTTACCGAAGCCTGAGTATCACCCCCGACAGATAGCTTCCATTTGGTAGCATCATTGGTACCGAGGTTAGCGATTTCCGTCCACGCACTGACATTTTGGGTGCGTACCGAACCTGCGATTGTCTCATCGTTGTAGGTCAATCGATCGACTAATACCCCACCACCATCATAAATATTAATTTCATCACTCCGTCCCAAGCCTTGGCTGGAGCCACCTAAAAGCTTAACAGTAGAGGGAATATTCCAAGCAGTACGGAATGTATCAACATTAGCAGTTTCAGTGACGATCGCGGATTCGCCAGCGGTCAAAACCCCTAAACCAGTTAATGAAAATGAACCTGTGGTGCGGGTATTGTCATCAAAACTCCATCCCGTCGGATCGATCGGGGTAGTACCAGTATTGGTAAGTTCAAAAAATTCACCGTTAATAGCAGTATAGGAATATTCAGTAATTCGGATCGTCATAGTTAATATAATTTGTAAATTTTAACTGGGTGATGATTAATGGGAGCGAATAGATCCCCGCCGGCTTGAAGAGGTGGGGATTTAGGTGTAGTCAAAATTTATCGATCGAGCTACCGCCAGCAAAAGCTACAGACGATCTTGATTTTTCACCGCAGACATGCCCAACATCCAACCCTCCTCGACTCAGACGCGATCGCATCGATTAAGAGATGGTTAAGGCTAGCTCCAGTAATTTCCAAGCTTTTTGCACTCTGAATCCAAATCGCATCAGGATCTAAAAAACTAGGTGAGATAAATAATGTTAGTTACTTATCTCGCCTAGTCTAGATTTAACAAAGAAAGTTGACTAAAAATTAAGCAAAGACAAACTGACCCGCATTCGCTGGACTCAAACTGCTAGCTTGAATACCAATAAGTAAAGCTAAAGTTTGACCGCCAAAAGCGATCGAGGTATCGGCACCGATTTGATTCACTTTGAGGGTAGTTGAACTAATCCCCAAACTCTGGGATCCCTGAATCCCGATGACATCGGTACCGATTTGGAAGTCCAGAATCGTATTTGCCGCTGCTGGAAGTTCAGCATTAGCAATCCAAAACTGGTCGGCTCCCGCACCACCGGAGAGAAGATTACCACCACCGCTACCGACAAATAACTTATCGTTACCGTCGCCACCCAAGGCGCGACCGTTGGTACCGAGGAATAAAGTATCATTGCCAGCACCAGCCGAGATGCGGTAGTCTTTGGCATCAGTAGCATCGATAAAATCGTCACCAGCTTGACCGAAAACCCGATCGCCATTACCGACGAAGATCGTATCCGCACCGCTACCAGTATCAATCCGGTTATTACCAGCTAGGGCACCTGCGATCGGCACATCCACGGTATCGTTACCAGCACCCGTAAATACCAAGTCATTAACGCCATCAAAGCCTTTAGTCACCCCAGCCACTAAGTCATCAGCACCTGCGGTACCAGGTACCAAGGTTTTGCGGCTGTCAGTACCGAACAGGGTTTTGTACATCAGGCTATAAATCTCGGTATTATCGAGCGTGCTGGGCAGTTTGTCAGCATTTAAACCATAGGTTTTAGCGACAATACTACCAGGGAAGTCTGGCGTTCCGACCCAATTGACTACGAAATTACCCATCGGGCCATCGATGCTATTCTTTGCACTAAATGGTTTCCAAGGGAATTCAGCAGTGGCGGTACTACCATTGACACCATCAAACAAGGCACGGTTGAGATTGGTAGTGGTAGGATTGACTCCAAAGAAGGGAACTTGAGTCTCACTATTTTGAATCGTGGGTGCGGTAGTGATATTACCAGCCGGGCGATCGTATGGAGCGTACTGGAAGACTTGCAAACCCCCAGCATCGCTATCCGCCGTCGTAATTACCAAGGTATTGGGATCTTCGGTATCGACAAATTTCAGGGCGACACCAATTGCAGCATCGGCGCGACGCATTGCTTCGATCGTCCCCACCGCGTTATTATTATTGGCGAAGTTGTCGGTACCTTCTTCTTCCAAAGCGACGAAGAAACCATCAGGATCGCGTTTGAGAATCTTTAATGATGCCTCTAACATTTCGGCAACAGTTGGAGCCGTGGCGATGTACAAGGGTAGCGGATTGGCAGTATTTAAACCTAGTGCCTCTTCAGTGCGATCGTCAAAGGTATTAGTTGCAGCAAACACACCCAGGATCTTCGTTGGTGGGTTGGGGCGATTGACCGCCTGATTCATTTCGTCTTCGGTGTATACTACTGTATAACCCAAAGACTTAGCCAAATCGATCAGGTTTGTGGTGGGACGACGTTCTGCACGACTTTCAGCCGCATCCATTGCCGCCGTAACGTGAACTCCGGTAGTACCCTTGGGTAGCATGTATAGCTCCCCTCCCCCAAAAATCACATTAGTCCCAGAACGAACTACCTGTTCGATGATTTCGGTATATTTGGACCGCGCCCGAATGTCATTACCATCGCGATTGGTGGTTTTGGCAGCAAAAGCAGCAGAACCAGGCTCAGCTAAATGTCCTGACTGGATCAGGGCAGTAGCTTTACCAGCCTCGATCGCTTCTTCTAAGATTGTCTTGCCTACATTGCCCGAACTTGGCACTATAGTAGAATTATCTTCTTGTAGACCAAACGACTCATTAAAAAGCTTGATACCAGTGGCGTGAGTCACTGCGGCCGCATTGGAAGTCCCCGTTAACCGGTTCTCCATATGTCCCAGGTAGACCCCGGCATTGGACATATTATCCCAATTCAAGCGTCCATCTGGTCCCTTATCAACATTCCGCAATGCCATGTAGTGGGAGGGACTAGTACCATCAGGATGGATGAAGATGACATTCCCAGTAGATTTAGTTGCCGCTGGAGCCTTGGTGGGCAATGGATTGCGCGAGGTGAGTTCTTTCTCGAACAATGTCTCGTACATCAACTCGTAGATCAGCGTATTATCTACGGTAGTAGGTAGTTTATTCGAGTTGAGACCGTGAGCTTTGGCAACGATCGAACCACTAAAATCAGGCAAACTAGCCCAGCCAACTGCGAAGGGTAATACATCACCATTAGCATCGGGAGCCGAGAGGAATGGCAGTGTTCCCGTGCCAGTTCTACCGTCTAGGGGGATAAGACGGGGGGTAGTTGTCGGGTTATTATTAATCGTGCTGACAGGGGTAGTCGCACTCGTTACATCAACTACCTGCAATCCACCCGCATCACTATCGGCGGCGGTTAAGAGTAAAGTATTGGGATAGCGATTGATAAAGTTTAGAGCCACACCAATGGCTTTATCCCCCCGTAGAGTGCCTTCGATCGTCCCAGCGGCGTTATTGTTATTCCCAAAGTTGTCCGCACCTTCTTCTTCAACGATCGCGATCGATCCATTTTTGAAGTTGGGGTGTTTCTCCATCAACTTTTGGGTGACATCCAGCATCTCGCCAATTGTCGGAGCCGACTCCTTATACAAGGGTAAGTTGCGTAGAGCTAAAACTTCCTCTGGTAGATCGTTGAAAGTATGAATCGGGGCAAATACACCCAATACTTTCGTCGGCGTTGTGGGGTACTTCTTGGGATCGAGCAGATCGTTAAGTTGTTGCTCGTTATAAACTATGGTGTAGCCAGCTTTTTTGGCTAGTTCGATTAAGTTTTCTTTGGGACGGCGGATCGAACTAGTACTGAGTGCGTCATATTCCGCCGCTGTACCATGAAAGCCTTTTTCACCGACGGGAATCAGGTTGAGTTCCCCACCACCCATGATGAAGTTCACTCCAGAATTAATCACCTGCTTGGCGATTTCTGCTTGTTGAGAGCGGGGAACAGTCCGGCTGCCATCTGGGTTGAGAATATCAGTGGTTTTGGCAACAAATGCCGCCGTACCAGGTTCATAAATAGCACCGGATTGAACTAGTGCAGTTACTTTACCTGCATCTCTGGCTTCTTCGACGATCGTTTTATTGGTGCCAGATAGAGAGCGAATAGGGGCATTACCCTGCTCAAAGCCGAAGGATTCGGCATAGACTTTTGCCCCTGTAGCGTGTGTGATAGCACCACCATTGGATGTACCGCCTAGCTGATCTTCCATGTGACCGAGATAGACACCCGCTTTGTTGAGTTTATCCCAGTTTAGTCGTCCATCAGGACCAACTTCGAGGAACCGCGCCGCTCCGTAGTGGGATGGGCTAACACCATCGGGATGGATGAAGATAACGTGATTTCCGCTTTGATTTCCGCTTTGCATAACGATCTAAATTTGGGTGATTGGTTGGAGATAGCGTGGAGTCGGTTACAAATGGTTGATAAGCAGTTTGAATCTCATATTTCGGCTAACTATCGATCGAACTGAGAAGATCGATAAATAATTGGTTACTTTTACAATGAGAATTATTCCCTATGGTTCCACAGTTAGGTTAAGGTTCTATCAAGAAATAGTTAAAAAACAAAAGTAATTGGCAACTTAAATCATGTTGAGTAATTGTGTCAGAACGATCGCACATGAGCGAATGGGCACAACTCATCGCGATCGATTCATCACGATCGCCGATAAAAAACTAGGCGAGATAAATCTAGTTATCGATCTTGCCTAGTCTGGATTAAACAGGAAGGTTAATTTGTGATTAAGCAAACACGAACTGAGCAGGAGTCAAGCTACTAGATTGAATTCCAGTCAGTAAAGCTAGAGTTTTACCGCCAAAATCGTTGGCGAAGCCTGTCTGGAAGACAATCGAGGTATCCGCACCAATTTGAGTCAATTTCAGCGTGCTAGCACTAATCCCTAAGCTCTGGGCACCTTGAATCCCGATAACGTCGGTACCGATTTGGAAATCGACGATCGTATTACTAGCACTAGGTAATTCAGCATTGGCAATCCAGAATTGGTCGGCACCAGCACCACCAGAAAGGAAGTTACCGCCACCGCTACCGACGAAGAACTTATCGTTACCATCGCCGCCAAGCGCGCGCCCGTTTGCACCTAGGAACAGAGTATCGTTACCAGCACTGCCAGAAATCCGGTAGTCTTTAGCATCCGACGCTTCAAAAATGTCATCACCAGCACCACCGAAAACGCGATCGGAATTACCGATGAAGATCGTATCCGCACCGCTACCCGTATCAATCCGGTTGTCGCCAGCAGCAGCACCCGCAATCGGCACATCGACAGTATCGTTACCGGAGCCGGTAAAAATGAGATCGTTGAAACCGTCGAAGCCTGGTGTCACCCCAGCAATTAAGTTATCGGCACCAGCAGTACCCGATATTTGGGAAATGGTCGATAAAGGTTTCGCGAGTTCGAGGATAATCGATTCGTTATTATCGGGGGAGGTTGTCGATCGACCCGTCGAGAAGGGATAATTGTTATCGTTGGCAACCAGGATCGTGTTGTTATCTAGAACTAATACATCCTCGATCGTCACGAAGGGGAAAGTAAATTTGGTGCTACCATCTTTATTCAAGTCGTTGGGATCTTGAATATTGAGCAGATCGACGACTTGTTCTTTGAAGACATTGCCGTTGGCATCTTTTTTGGAGATGTCTACTTTAAAGATCTTTTTGAATAGAGCCGTCGCACCTTGTCCGCCATCGCGCTCGATGATGAGGTATTCATTCTTGTTGATGACAGCGAAATCACCGATCGCATTGCCGACAGCTTCCATTTTGTAGAAACCGAGTTGACCCTTGTATTGCTGGCTGGCAACATCAAATTCATAAATGCGGAGCGAACCAGCCGGATCGCCAAATACCGTACCTTCGAGGAGGGGATACAGGGTTGACTTATCGGGCGAAATTGCCATCCCTTCAAAGCCGCGAGAACTGGCTAGATTGGCTACCGCAGGCGTACCGACGAATTTGTCACGTACCAAGTCGCCAATACCAGGGAAGTCAGTGAAGAAGGCATCGACACCGAGATTGATGTACTGTTCTAATTCTTTCTTCGGATCGCCTTTGTAGTCGGAAGCTAGGAAGGAACCTTCGCTGCGGAAGGTATAAGGATGTACCTGTAAACCAGCCTTGTGAGCATCTGTAACCAGATTTGTCGGCGTACCCAAAACTCGATCGGCTTCATTGATTTGACCGTCACCATTGAGGTCATCGGGTTTACCGTCCTTATCAGCATCTACCGTGCTGGAGGGAATGATTAGCCGTTTGTTGGGGCCGATACCTGCTGCATATTTGGCAATATTTACCAGTTCTGCGGGTTTGGTAAGGTCGCCATAAGTTCGCACATCACCACTGACGGTGAAGTCATAAGGTTTACCAGTAGCACCACCAAAAAGCTGCACCAGTGGCAAGTCAATTTTGGCAGCGGGCATGATTTTATCGTTAATTTCTTTGAGATTGCTCACCTCAAAGGATTGGATAAATACCCGTTTGGGATTGGTAAAGTTGCTCGAAACGAGGGTATCGACTAATTTTTGACCGAGATTGACGTTAATCTTCGTACCATCGAGCTTTATTCCTTCTGATGCGAAGTAGCTGGGGTGTTTGGTTTCGGGGTAGATGCCGATTTTACGTCCGGTCTCTTTTTCGACTTGCTTGACTAAATCGATGACTTCTTGGAAGGTGGGGACTTTTAAACCGTCGCCGTCGTATTTGGTACCGCGCAGGGCTGGGAGCCGTTCGATCGCGTTTAGCGTCTTGATTTCAGCGAGGGTAAAGTCTTCAGCAAACCAACCACCAGCTTTCACGCCATCGAGAGTTTTGACGGTTAAGCGGCTGGCAAATTCGGGTTTGAGATGGACGTTGGTACTGGTATTGGTATTTGTGATTTCAAATTTACCAGCAGCATCGCGCTTAATCGTACCATCGGTACTCAAAGCAACGACGGCTAACATCGGCTCGTGACGAGCGATTAAGATACCATCTTTAGTTACTACCAAGTCAGGCTCGATGAAATCTGCACCATCGGCGATCGCGAGCTTATAAGCTTCGAGGGTGTGTTCTGGACGGTTGCCACTCGCACCGCGATGTCCGAGGACTAATGGGGCATTCCCGTCTAAAGTTTTGAACTTAGTTTTGGCTAA
>Ga0209390_10009503_pt1 | contig 11655 bp, 10 predicted proteins | sample BON01_FD_187212 | JGI IMG/M metagenome (GOLD analysis project Ga0209390, IMG submission 187212) | Freshwater microbial communities from Lake Bonney liftoff mats and glacier meltwater in Antarctica - BON-01 (SPAdes) (version 2) | ecosystem: Environmental > Aquatic > Freshwater > Ice > Glacier... | reverse complement strand
TCCCATTTCCATCGCGGTGTCCAGCAAGCCTGGGGGTGATTTGTTGGCTTCAGCCATGTCTCTTACTGCTCTCAATGCAGCACTAACAACGAAAAACTTGCAGGCTACTACTTTACTGAAAGAAGCCTCCACGTCGTCAGCCGTGTCGTCTACCGCACAGCAACGAGACATTAATATGGCAAATAAGCTCGACAAAGCACTTGTCACTATGGATCTCAAAAAGCCAGCAGACACGATACTTTACATAGAGGCAGCAGTGACAGTCGACGGGGAAGTCCACAATGACAACAGCCACATTGTCATTCTCTTGTACATTTTGCTTGCATTCGCTGTTCTCCTCATGATTGCGTTGTTGGTGTGGGCACGTCGACGTTTCCGTGCGCTTCAAGATACAAAGCCTGGCGTCCAATATGACCAGATGCATCACGACGAATCTCCTGTCATCGCGATGGATCCCTCAAATATGTACCCAATGATGCATGCAGACTATCCTGGGTTCAATCATTATCGTTGATTGGATTCACATCCACCCACACACTCGGTAGACTTTCAAAACTGTGTTGTGACTGCTCTTTAATCAAAAACAAAACAAAACAAATTTTAACGACCCCGTGTCGACCATGTTGTGTGTAATGCTTGACACTGTGTGCATACGCTTTTGTTACCCTACTGGCTCCATTTCCTGGTCGCTGTCGTCGGCGTTCGTTTCCACAGAATCGTGCCAGAAAGCGTTCAAAGCTGCCAGCAATTGCTGGCGGTGCTGAGTCACGTATTGTGTGGCGACAACTGGGTCGGCGTGTGTGATTTCCATGAATTGTGCGACGACTGTAGGGTCGTCAACAGCAGGAATTGCTGCGAGCGGTCCGCTAACATTCCCGTCAATGGATTCATCTTCCTCCGAGTCTTCACCAGAATCTTCTGCCAATCCCCATCTGGTGGCAGCAGTCTGCGGATCATTATAAAGATTGAGGAAAGCTACGGCGTCGCGAACATCTGCTACTCCCGTTAGATGCATAAAACGATCAATGCTTTCTTGAGTGTGCACTTGTGGTTTATCATCTTTCTCGACTAGATCGCCCAGTGGCAAGGGGGGCGACGGCTGTGTTGCGAGAAACGCCTGCTCGGACGCTTCCACTGTGTGAAATTTGCGCATGTATTGTCCGGCGTGGAACTCGTCCAGTCCTGTGATAGCCATCAAGTTCACGACACCCTGCCTTTTGGAGCAACACGGTCCGGCGGATAGACCAAGAGCAGCACTCGCGACATCGGCTGCTTGATCTGGATCATATCTTCTCTCTGCATCCCACGGTTCGCCGACAACATTTCCGACAGCAGCACCTACAGCAGCACCTACAGCAGCACCTACAGCAGCACCTGCTTCTGTGTCGACACCTTCGTGCGCCCCCGCGGTGTCAATGTAGATGTTTATGGCCAGATCTATGTCATTTGAGTGTGTCACGAGGAAATATTCGGCAACGCTTCTTGTCGCTCCAGTGGCTTCAGCAAATTTTACAATATTCTGTTCCCACTGCACGCCGTCTGATGCGTTCACAAGCTCATCTTCCGCGTCGTGCATACCTGCTAACATGGCTGCTTTTTGATTGGCCATGTCTATAAAAAACGCATTGAGAGCACGGTCGACATCGCGAAAGTACTGCATGTATTCCTTGGCAAGCTCTGGTACGGCATTTGTTTTTTCCATAAACTCGTTGAGCATCCCCTGCCATGCCAGCTTCGTTTCTTCGGTGGGGTGTCGCTGCTCATATGATAAACAGTCACTAGTGCTAGTTGAATCTTCAGGGCGACCAAGAGCTGGAGCCACCTTGTAGAATTGAGGTATGTCGTATCCAGGGGGCTTGAAAGTGTAGTTTTGATTCACATCATTCAATTCTGGGTGAGGTATGCGCCTACCGCGAGAGTTTACCGAATACATAGGAAGTGCTTGGACATACGGGTCGAAAAAAAGCGGCAGGCGTGGCGGTGGTTCTGGTGCATCGGCAGCGGATTGCAGACTTTCCGCAGCCGCGGATTGTATCCTCCTTCCAGGCCTTCCAGGCCTTCTGACTCCACCGCCGACACCAGAAGATGGTCCTTGTCGTGATAGAGAGGACGGACTGCCGGCTTGTGCTCCTTCGCCATATGTCGGGTATGGCAAGTGGCTCCGTGTGTGTCCAGGCGTATGTTCGTGTGGTCTCATTGACCAACGCCCGTAGTTTCCAAGACGCCCTTCTTCTTCGTCGTATTCTTCATATTGATAGGCATAATCATCTTTCTGCGCCATGTGATCGCAAATCATACTTTCACTGAGTCGCTCTCCTTTATATAGGTTAAAGCAGAGCGGGCGTGTGTTTATTTTGGAAAAGTGATACTATGTCCTATTTTGGGACGTGGCGGCACCTGATGCACAGTTTAAACTATGTAGCTTCCGGGGAGAGCGGTGCCCGTCTTACAGTTTATTCTGAATTCTGAGCGTCGCTGGACGTCAGCAGCGCAATAAAGCCCCATTCGAGCACAAGCTTCGCAGACAGGCTGAGCACAGAATACCAACCCGAGACGTTGGTCCATGAGCTTTGCACCATGACCGCATCGAGATGGCTGGCAAGCGAAACCTGCACGGCCTGTATCGTCAAGACCAACCCAAACAGTGTGAAGAGTACACACTCTAGCACGATAATAATGATGATTTCGTCGGGCATGTGTGTTGGGTTCTGGCAGTCGCGGATCGCCGCGGCCTGCATTTGGAATTTTGAAATCAAAATCGCCCAGATTATGGCGTGGCAGACATAGGAGCACAGCAGGAGAAATGTGAGTCTGCACTGGGCCACAAAAATTCCCACTGTCACCCGACTTTTCTCCTGGTATTGACCGTGCCACGCTGCAACTTTTTGCAGGCAAATCGTTTGGATCTCGAGCTCAATGACGTAGCCGAGAAGCACGAGCGCTCCCTGAAGCCCGGCCAATGTAATGAGCTGGGCCGTTTCACGTATGTAGAATGAGCCGGCGATGATGATAATCTGTAGTGGTGAAGTGAGTGCGTACTCGACCCAGCGCCAGAAATCAGGCCCGCTGCTCGGAACATACTGGAACAGTATATCCTCTCTGGCATCGTCATGCTCGCAAAAGGCGACGTAGCGTGCGCCCTGGAAGAGACACGAGCACACCAGGATCCAGTGCAACATCACCCATGGCTTGTAACTCCGACCAGTGTCGACGGCAATGGACGTTCCCGTAAAATTGTTGTCACCCCAATCTTGTCCGTGCTGATGCATGGTGTACGGCCCACTCTCGTCGCGGGTGAATGCAGATCCGCATGTTTCGAATAGCACGGTGCCCAGAACATCCGCGGCCGCCGTCAGGTTGGACGAGGTGCTGAAAATCATATTATTTTCCCACATTTTCACGTCTGTGTCTTGGACATAATACAGCGACACCAAAAACCCAATCAGAGACAAGCTGGCTGATATTCCGTCGATCTTTTGAATGCATGGCATGGCCAGGTGTGGCGTGTGAGTTGTATCCTGCGAAGATATCTGACTTCTGCTTGACCAAGTGCTTCTTGCCGGGTCATTATATAGTAAATATATAGTTGTGATTTGCAAAAGGTCAAACCAAGTAGAAGGTGTCAAATTACGCTACAATTTTTGACACATTCTGCTGTCGGATTCCAGTGTGTGTGTGTGTGCGGGTGTGTGTGTGTGTGTGTGTGTTGGGGTGAGAGAGAGAGAGAGAGAGAGAGAGAAAGCAGCAACGTTGTAAAAAGAAACAATGCAACACAGCCTGTCGATCAAGACAGGACACACGCAGCATTCCACAGACCCGAGGCATAGAAACACAATGGGGTTTGACAGCCAGTGGCCTAAGATATGGAATGAAGAGAGCGATGCTTTCGTGGTAGAGCGAGTGACCTGCAAAACCATCTTCATCGACGCACAAATCCAACTAATGAAGTCATTTGTCAAGGAAGACGAGGCGAGCTGGCGTCAGTTTGTCCAGCGCACATTTTTCGCGCCCATCGCCGAGTTCCATCGCCGATATGACACGGTGATTGTGTGCTTCGACAACTACCAGAACGTACCCATTTTCAAATCAATCGAACAGAGCAAACGTACGTCTGCATCTGCACCCACAAACACGTTCATGTTCAAAGCAGGCGACACACTACCAAGTCGTCCATACGAACAGAAACTCTGGGTCCAGGCTCTGCAAAACAGGAGCTTCAAGAGCAACATCATTTCTCTCATCACGTCGATGTTGGCCGCGGACTACGTTCCACCTCGCCGCGCAACCACCCTCGTCGTGGATTTTGTCAACTCCACGCGTATCGACTACCACACAAACGGCCGGACCCGCGTAGTACTCGAAGACATGAAGCCCATGGGCGAGTCTGACGTAAAATTCATGCGATATGTTTCACTCTTTGGCGACTTGTGCGTGGACTCGATTGACTCGGATGTCTTGCTCATTGCCGCAATGTTCGTGTCGCGCAACGCGTACAAGGGCAACATTTACGTGCGCCGCTACAAAACGCGACTCGCACCTGCGTCGCAGAAACGCAAGCTGGAAGCACCTGAGCCCGAAAAAAAACGCATGGAGTACGAAATCATCAACGTTAATCTTCTGCTTGAGGTGCTGCTCAAGCAAATGCAAAACGCCGCAGATCTGCAGATTGCATCAACTCACGAGCCGCGTGTTGCCACGGTACAAAGTAGAGCACATCTCACCGCCATGCTGTCTTTCATGGTGCTGCTTTGTGGGTGTGACTATTCCAAAAAACTGCCCCGTATCGGTGTCAAGTCGCTGTGGGACAACCTCGACATCGTGGTGCCAGCAATACTTGCATGTACCTCGTATACCAACAATGTCTTTTCTGTCGACACAGAGCAGTCCATCAACGGGCTAATTGCCACGCTTTATGCTCGCACGTACACCCGCCACATCCGACTGAATAGCGTGGGCGGCAATGCAGTTGCTGGCAACATGCAAAATATTTTGTGCATGTTGCACTCCAGCACGCTTTCCGACAAGACCAAACAGGACCTACCTACCCAAGTATCTCTCAGCACCACTGTGAGAAACATAGAATGGGTGATTAATTATTGGGCCATCGAAAACGACGATCCAGTGTGTCCCCTCGACGGAACACACGGCTTTGAACTAGTTAACGACAAAATCGTGTTTACGCAATCACAGGGGGGTGCGTCCTGACCACATCCGACCCCGCCGACGTTCACACAGCTCACCCTCCACGCACACACCACGTAACAAACCAAGCAATACTAAAGAGCCCCTGCGGGGAACGTATATTGCTTGCTGTGTGAGACCGAGTGTATATAAATATTCACATTCCGTTTGCATATTCGCTGTTCCGTCACACTCGGCATTCGCAGTTCCGTCACTCGCTATGGAATGTGACGACCTGGTGGAGGATTGTATACAGACCGAGACACAGTGCAATTTTCACTACGACGAGTGCCATCGCTTGTATGAGGGAGGTATACTGTATGCAGCACACCAACTCATGTTGAAAAACATAGACGGCTGTGTGGACCTCGGCAGTAAACAGAGCGAGCTGTACGATTGTATAAAACGCGAGCATACGCTCATTTTCGGGAAAATTCAGCTGTTGCGAAGCGCGGAAAAGTGGAAAAAAAGTTCCGTGTCCGACAAGGGCAAGGGGATCGACGACACAGTGCAAATTCGTGCTTCGCCCGACGACGCCACCACCTTTCTCGTTGAAGCAAAACTGGACGCCGGGGCAGTGCAATGCATTGCGTTGGCGTCAAGACTAGAGTTTGTCGACGCATGGATCAAAGCCATCTCATCCTCAACATTTGTGCGCAAACTCTCTGGTCATTCTCACGTCGCCCGTGTGACTGTGAAGAATCCCATTCTGCGCATGTTTGGTGATAATGTGCTGTATGTGCGTGTTGACACGTACAACAACCTGCTCTTCGACCAACATCACATCACAGTAGTCTCGCCTCTCAGCGTCGAAGACGCCCGCAAACACAACATAGCCGGAGAAAAATATCAAGCGTGTTCGCGATATTTTTCGTTCTCAGCACTCACGTTTCTCTTTTCGTCCGAAACAGGACAAACGCTCCAACGCTCCAACGCAAATGTGAAAATTTACATAGAGCATATGCAGATCCTCCGGTACACCCCTGCGTACTTGAACAGCATAATGTGTGTTGATTTCATAGGCAGAATGTGTCGCCACTGGGCCACCACTGCTCGCCAATTGGGAGACATGCTGTATGAGGGTGAACGACTGGCCGATCTTGTTGCCTTTATTGACAATAGTCCGCTTATGACAGATTGAGACTGTAACCCCTCCGAAGGGTGACACATCCCTGTCAACTTTGTGTTGAGTTCGTATATAAACACATGACAAAACTATGTCCTCTGCGAAAAGACATGATTTTCAATCCCACATCATCCCAACACAGCGATGTCGCAGACACCTCTCTCCGCTCCCCGATCGCCACTGGAAAATCACCTTTTTTCTTCTTGAAGAGTGTGCAGGAAAATGTTATTCTGCTTGCGATGACATGTAAACGCAGTAGTGACACGGTTTTGGCGTCAGAAATCGCGCCATATGTCGTAGAAAAGCTCACACGAGGGTGCACCACGTTTTCCCCGGAAGAAAAAACAAAAATTTCCGAACTAATATGTGAACGAGACCTGATAGAAGAGTATCTGGAGAAATCAACAGCCAGAGTGGAGTTTTTCTCAAATAAATTAATCAATCAGGGAGCCAACACGGGTAATGTCCCGGAGCAAGCAGATTGTCCGATAATCCATCCGACTTTTCGTAATGCAGCCCCCGTTGCGCATTCACATATGCAGGCTTCATTCCAGCAGCGCTGTTCTTTGCTCACTATCGAAAATGAGTACCTGGCCGAACTTATGAATCTCTCCAGGCTGTGTGAGGGCATAGTGCTCGACTACATCGCCGAGCTGAACGAAGGGAATGACAGTAGCGACGACGCCAGGTCCGAAAACGGTTCAATTGGCAGCAGCAATCTCTCACTTCATGCAGACCCACTAGATCATCAACTTCCAAATGCCACCCTACCATTCAGACGCCACGACGCCAGTTCCGAAGACGGTTCAAATGCCACCAGTGATCTCTCACTTGATCCAGATCAACCAAATTTTCAAGTACCAGGTCAAGGCGCTGCCCACTGGCAGTCATAAAAATGATGCAGGCTGGCAGTATCGTCTATGGGTACAGAACACGGAAGAGATGGGTGTCGGTGGTATTGCAGAGACTGTCACCCGTAAGATTGTACAGACGTAGAAATACGGACGTGTGTTGCTCTCCATTACATACTTGAAGCATCCAGAGGACAAGAAGGATGAAAATGCCGTGACGAGTTGCGGTAAGATTGTGAAGTTGTACAAGTACAGATATATGCTGCATTCCATCATATACTTCAAGCATCACAAGGGCAAATACGAAATCAATGCCGAGGCGACTCGCGTGTCCGGAAATGGGCCAAGTCATTGTTGATTTCGCGAGTTGTGGGCTATCGATTTAAGGGAATAAATCCCACAAATAGACAAAATATGGTCATTTGCAATATTGTTACGCCCGTATTGTCACTGCGAGAGTGTGCGGCATATAATCAAAATCTCGCATGTATTTGCACTGTGTGCTTTTTAGGGGGGTCTGAAACAGTCCCACGAGCAGAGTCTGCTGGTACGATGATTGGATGTTCATTGTCCGTTGTGGAGAAAAATGTCCCGTCCTGAGCACAACCAGGCGGACGTAGTGTTGGAACGCCACAATGGTGGCAATGTGGTATATGATGGGATGGAAAAACAGATCCTGATCTGCGCGGCACAACATGTCAAGAACCTGCGAGAGAGAAGTTACATTGCTTGGGATAGTTGCAAATAGATGCAGCCCAAACGTATCGCTGGCGGAACATTCTGCTGCTGGGCTGGTTTTCTGCGATGCCTTTTTGAGCAAATGCCACACCATGTCCTCTGTGTGGGCCAGTGATGCAGACTTGTCGTATAATCGTGTTGGTACTTCGGGCAACACATTGGTGACACCAGTGCCGCTGTCTGTGGGTGCGTGGTGTGCGTGTAGGGCATTACCAAACATGACTGGGTCAGCCGCGTCCTCTTGGTCTTCATTCTCGTCCTCGTGAGCCGTGGCCAGCTCCACTATGGGGATATTTGCAATATGACTGACCATATTTATATAAACTTCATAATGTTGTGCCTGAGAACATAGTCCAACGCCGGCTGCAGCACCAAAACCGCAACCACCACCACCCCTAAAGGGCCCCGGAGGGGCACCACCACCACGACCCCCGGCACCGCCAGACGCCTTCCCTGTGAAACCACGCCCCTGCATTATTGCCATGATATTCACCCTGTCCGCTCTCCTATATACACGCACTTCGCACAAGCAGACAATCCGTGCAGCAAATCTTATCTTCACAGATGCACACCTATTTGGAAACTGCTCCCACCCCCGCAAGGGGCCCCTGTAAACCTTCAAAATCTGTCTATGGAGATGTCAGACGTCACTTCCCACAGGCGCTGCCCAGTGACATCTGTTGCTGTTGTAGGTTGGTCCTCAAATGTTGCTGCTGCGTATGGTGGTCTGCTGTAATGTTCGGGGGGGGCTGTTGACCTTTATGGTGCAAGAAATACCGAGTCTCCTCCGACGGTGAGACACTGTCCATACCGTTGACGTTTTGGTGGTTTACGGTAATGGGTACAGTAGTGCTGCCGATGGTCGGATTCATAGCCGAAGACATAAGCATGGTGCTGCGCCACTTGCTGAAGGCCGTGTCGTTTTCCATCGAGCCCTCCTCCGTGTCTTGTTCGTTTTCGACGCTCCAGCTTTGTGCATCGAGGGTTTCAAGAATGTCGTGACCTTTGGCCACGTTGTTTGAGATTTGGTCAAACGCGTCGACAAGACTCTCGTGCTGACTGTCATCGATAAGACCCTCTTCTTGTACCATTTTATGTTGTTTCACGGTGTACTGAATGATTTTGTTGATGTTTTGGATGTAGCCTTTCTTCTCGAGCCCATTGAGCGTAAAAATAAGAATGTTTTCCGACTTTGTAAGGGCCTTTTTCTGCATTTCGACAAGTCGCATCTTGTTGAAGTCGTCTTTTTGCTGCGCCTCGCTCGCCTTCTGTAGGAAACTTGTCTCGGCCTGGACGCGTAGCATGTGGAACTTGGTTTCATATTCTTGGATCTCCATTTGTATTCGGAAAAGACTGTCGTGCAGTCGTGCCATCGTTCGCATTCGATGCATGCCTTCATTTCGCGAGACTCCCCAGAAGTTGGAGCCAATGGTCTCGCGCTCGATGGACGCCCTGATCACCGTGAATTGAACACTCTCGAGACATCGTTGCGTCGATTTGGATACTCTGCTCAAAAAATTCATCATAGCACTCGCTGGTGTTTACAGCGTCATATATATGTTTGGTCCCGTCTGTACGGTTACATTGTACACACCCGCTCAGCCTTGTCAGCCCATGCCAATCGTATGCTCATCAGCGAATCCAATACACCTATTATGAAACTGCTTCTGTCTACACAGTCACAAGATTACCACATAATGTGGTGGACATTGTCTGTTCTCCTGTGATAAAGTCAACCGCACCGGTACCCTGTAGAGGCTCGATTTTCAAAATCAGCCTATACTACCGGTGTATATATATATATGTGCTCCGAACATGAAGTCTTATAGACATCTCGCAGTTGTGATATTATGAACAACCCAGTCGCCCTCGCTCCGGGGCACAAAGGGGCGTGGCTCAATTACGGCTTCATCTGCATCTTTCTCACGCAGTTGTTTGTTCTCGTGGCATGCGGTTCGTACATCAACACTGCGATAGTGTGTGTAGCTTGGACGATTGTTTTGATTTCGGGGCACGAGCACAACGTCATCATTTGTGTGTTGTGTGCGATTTCAGTCGTGCTGCAGACGTATGCTCTGAGCATCAACTCGCAGCGTGTTTTACTCGTGAGCTCGCCGCGGCAGCGCGCCTGTGAGACAATCGGCATTGTTGGCATTGAAAGCCTTTACCAGCGCAACAACATATTCCGATCGTGCAACGCTGATTTGTTCGTGCCCTTCATTCCTCACAAGACGTACGCACTCGAACACGACTCCACCATCAAACTCATGTATGGGGGCGATGCTCGCATTGCAGACGACAACGTTATGCGCATGGCTACTTGCCGAACGCTGGGTGTGGCATGCTACCGATGGAACATACAAGTGCAAGGGTTCGGACAGAGGCGTTTCGAGCCGTGTTGGCATCTGGTCCAGCATGTACACACTACCAACGCATCGTCTGTTGTCATGATACACCACACGCCCAGTCGTCCTTCTGAATATAACGTCAACATTGATATTCCGCCGCCAGCTCCAGCGGTGTCACCTGTGGTTCCGAGGCATCCTTCACGCTTCATCCATTTCAGCTCACAGGTAGAGATCCCGCTGCAGCTTGCCGATACACTTACACCTCACACAAAGCAACTCGATTCAGTGACGCAAGCACCTGATCTCGACACAATTTTTGTGGTGGTGCCAATGTACCAGGGCCAGCCTACAACCATGCATCTTACTATGGGCATGAGCTGTGACGACAGCGAAGTAGATGTTCCCGGGGACAGTCTGCCATTTTTCCACTCGGGCGCCATTCATTTGGCCGCTGCTGCGACGCCAGGCATGTACACGATATATGCTGCTTTTTCCGAATGCGGTCTGGGAGGAGGAACCGGGTGCAACTCGCGTCTGCTCACCTCATTTGGTGTGTATGTCAGCAACATTGCCCTTTGTATTTCGTGTCTACTGCTCACCCACGGGTGTGCGGCCTACAGTTCTCACCAATACAGTGTGGTGTACATTTTTGCCTTTGCTACTGCGGTTGTGACTTTTAACTGGGTGGCCATAATTTGTATTTATTCCGTGCATCCTGCGAGCATGCACGGCGGCATTTCGAACCTGAACCGACCACAACAGGTCGCTTGCTATCTGCTTCACATTGTGCAGCTGATACTGCTGATTTTGGAGCTTGCAAGAAATCAACTCGGCAACAACACACACTTCATGCTTTCAAGGATGCACGAAAAATACAGCTTTGGACAGTTGTTGCTTCCTTTCACCCTCTTGGATAGTAATGTCTATATCGAGAACTGTGCCCTGTACTTCTCCACCAGCTGCTTCATAGCGTACGTCCTGTACTACAAGTGCGGTGTGACGTGAAGATTATACACATCAACATAAGGTGAGGACAGATCGTCCCCAGAACGCTGTGAAAATGTACATCAATACAGCAAGTCTGTTCGTTCGCTGGAAAGTTTGCATTTTTGAATAAATCCGTCGCAGATGACCCATGCAGTTACTCATAGTGTACATCACAAAATTTTGTGTACAATACATACACAGTGCTCGAAACACTCTGATATCGAGTGTTTGAGACATCCTCAGGCGATACACGTGCGTCCATTTTCTGAATGGGTATGGCAGTCTGAACATTTCCGGCAGTGGTCGGACTCGTCGGGTGATCTGCCAAACATTTTGGGGAAAGTTGGTCGGGCTGCAATGGGATTTGGTGCAGCGCTAGCAATATGCTGCCACCACCAGAGAAATGCCAGCCAACTAATACGCT
>Ga0209390_10009502_pt1 | contig 11656 bp, 15 predicted proteins | sample BON01_FD_187212 | JGI IMG/M metagenome (GOLD analysis project Ga0209390, IMG submission 187212) | Freshwater microbial communities from Lake Bonney liftoff mats and glacier meltwater in Antarctica - BON-01 (SPAdes) (version 2) | ecosystem: Environmental > Aquatic > Freshwater > Ice > Glacier... | reverse complement strand
CATCGTCGCTGCACAGGGTCGTGGGGCTGGACGCTGTACACGAATCGAATGCAGCGGGATGTCACCGTCTGTCCGAGAGGTTGGCGTCGGCCGCAGTGGATGTGGCGGTCGGACGTCGCGACACCACGGCAGCAGCGGCCGCGACTGCGCTGTTGCAGCAGTGCCGATCGCAGACGACCGGATTCGCCGGGACATCTCGGCAACCAGGCGTGTTCGATGCGTTCGGCCTGTCGACTCGCGAACGCGAGATCGCACGCGCAGCGACTGCCGGGTTCACCGACCATGAAATCGCGGCTGAGCTGTACATCAGCGTCCGGACGGTGAACGCCCATCTCCGAACGATCCACCGCAAGCTCGGCATCAGCGGACGACGCGGATTACCGGTCGGCTGATCCACGCAACACCGGCGATGCCACCTGAGTACGTGTTCAGCACCGTCCAACTGCGGGTGGCCCACCCATCCCACCCATCCCCGACCTCGACGAAGGAAGAGCGAAGACGACTCTGGTGTTCGCGCTAGGCGGCCATCGGCGCGGCCGTTGCCGTTTCACTCGGTGCCGGCGGTTTCGTCGGACTCGTCAACGCGGCATCGAGTGCGCCGTCCGACATCGTGTCGATCACACCGGTACGCGTGCTCGACACCCGCGACCCGAACAACGTCGGGCTGGCCGGCCCGTTCGTGTCGGCGACCGGGCAGGACCTGACCGTCACGGGCAAGATCGCAACCGCCAACGGGCCACAGCAAGTGGTTCCGCCCGGTGCGACTTCGGTGTTGCTGAACGTCACGGTGGTCAACGCGACGGCGGATGGATTCATCACCGTCCGCCCCGCCGACGCTCCCGGAGCTCCGAGCACATCGAACCTCAACTTCAAAGCTGGAGAGGTCACGCCGAACGCCGTCGTGGTCCAAGTCCCGACAGTAGGCGGCGACGCAGGCAAGATCGAGATCACCTACGACGCCTTCGGCGCTGCGGGGCCGAGCGCCGATGCGCTCGTCGACGTGATGGGCTACACCGTCGCTGCTCCCGTGGCGGCGCCTCGAACGCTCTTCGCGGTGGTCGACCAGAACGGTGCGCTCTCACGATCGACGCCAGGGCTCGTCACCACGTCGCAGCTGATCCCGTTCGTGCCGGGCGGCCGATACAGCGTGATCGTCGTGGTCAAGGACCTCACCGGTGCGGCGGCCGAGCGGGGATTCCACCTGACGGTCACCTGCTGAACAGCTGCCACAGGTTCGGGACCGGTCCGCCGGTCACCGCTCGCTGGTGGGCGAACGGTGATTGCGGGCCGGATTTCGGCGTGAAACGACGGCTGGCCCGGCGGGCAACCGAATCAGTCGGCGGCCGGTCCGCATCTCACGAATGCGTGAGAATGGTCGAGCCGTACGAGTCCAACGCGATCTCGATGCCGAACGGGTACCCGTCGAAGCGCCACAGATCGAGATCAGACCGACCGGGATGGTTGTACATGACATCGATGTGAATTGTGTGGAGCTGATGCCGGTCGCCGAGTTCGCCGGGGTCGCCGGACCTCACCGTCAGACGATGGCGCTCGCCCTGTAGCGAAGAGTCGGCCAGAGAGTGCAGCACGATGTGCGGGCCTGCGGGCAAGGTGGCACCTTCGACTGCCCATGGATGGCAGCGATACACGGTTACAGGTCAGTGAGGGCGATGGCCGGGTGGTGATCTCGGGAGAAATCGATGCTTCGACGTGCGTGATCCTCGATGAGTGGCTCGATCAGTACGACAACGCCGGACCCCTCGTGCTGGACATGTCCAAGGTGTCGTTCATCGACTCCAGTGGCCTGCGAGTGCTCGTCGCCCAACATCAGAAGTCGACGGAGCGCGGCAACGGGTTCGAGGTGGTCGATGCCAGTCGTGCCGCACTCAGACTGTTCGAGATCACCGGACTCGCCGAGGTCTTGGGAGTCCGTTCCACCTGACGGCTCGTGCCCTCGCTCACGGTTGGGTGATGGGCAGGTTCGGCACGGTTGGCGGGCCAACGGTGCGGGTATCGGTGTTGGGCGTCTCGTTGTCGTTGTCGTCGAAGCCTGTTGTCGGGAACGACCCCGTCGCTCCCGAATCCCACGAGGGCTACGACAGCGACGAGCGAGGCGAGCAGCCGGGAGCTGCGGTGGTCGTGATGCAATATAAGTGCAGCCTGGCCTCAGGCGGCGCCGAGACGCTGGACCTCGTCGTGGACAGCGGTGATGTCGACCAGTTGGCGGCGCACCACATCGGCGAGGTCCGGCGAGAGGTCCTTCTCGAGTGCCTTGCTGTACTCGCTCGTGGCGTGGTGCTCGCCCTGCTCGGCGACGTCCAGCACACCACTGGCGCTCGATCCGGCCAGCGCATCCTTCAATGACATCCACCCACGATGGACGGCCGCCGCGGTGGAGCCGTCCTCTTCGAGGTCGTCGCCATAAGCGGCTGCGAGCATTTCGAGTTCGGAGTACATGGTTGCTCGCTCAGCGCTGAACTCGGCGAATCGTGGTGCGAGATCGGCGCGGTCGGTGGCGGCGAGCTTCTCAGCGGCAACGGCAAAGCCTTTGCGACCGTCTTCGAGTGTCTGCATGAGGTCCTTGGTGACCGTGGCATCAGTGGACATGGTTGCTCCTTCAAGTGGTTGTTGTGTGTCGAGACGACGTCCGCCTGTCACGAAGGTGCAATACCCCGATCGGTCGCCGAGCAATCCCCCGAAACAGGCCAGTTGCGCGAGCCTGCGCGACCGGGACCGCATCTCCGATCACCTCATCCCGATCGGGTGCATGAACCTCGGACGTCACGGTGCCGGCTGACACGACGGGCACCAGTAGGTGCTTCGTGCTGTGCGTTCTCCAGCTGGCGAGAACTTGATCGCGTTGTCGCATCGGCGACACCCGAAACGATGCCGCCCGTACACATACGTTCGCCCGCCGTCGCCCGGTCGAGTGGTCATCCGGTACGGCCGACCACGGTTCGCGACGAGCTGACGGTGCGCCGTGGTCCACAGCTTCGCAAGCACCGCGACGTCGATGTCGGCGTCGTCATTGCTGAGATCGGACCGATTCGGTCGGCCGGGGCGGTGCCCGAACCGGAGATGCGTGTGGAGATGTCGGGCGCAGAGAAACACAACGCGCGCCCGGCGTCTGTCTCGACGACGATGCGCAACTTCGGGGTGTGCGGGACAGCTCGGTCGAGCGGCGACGCTCGCCACGAGCCCGCCATGCCGAGATGGGTGTGCAGGACCAGACGTCGATCGAATTCGATGAGGAGTACTTGCCAACGGCGTCGACGCTGTGGATGCGGTCGCCCACACGAGGGCGATGCCCGCGGAGCTCCCGGAACCAGAGTGCGGTGACCACCCGGTCTTCGAGGACCGGGGTCAGCACCTCGGCGGCTCGACGCAATGTGTCACCTTCGGGCACCCGTCCACCTCCATGCTTCGATCGTTCGGTCCAGCTCATTGCCCATATCGGGCAGCTACCCCGTTCGCTCCGACGATCATCCCGGCGGGGTCGGTCCTGGGTTCAGAGAGTCGCCGCCGGTGCTGGGTTCAGAGAGTCGCCACCGGTCCTGGTCAGGTCGCCGAATCGGCAGTTCTCACGACTACGACGTGTTCGGTCTGGTTGGGCGCCGTGCGCTTCGTCTCGAATCGGTCGGACAGTGCCGCGACGATCGCCCGCCCACGCCCACTGAATTCATCGGAAGCAGCCATCACGGGCGGCTTGGCACCGTCGAAGTCGACGCCCGTCTCGTCGTGGGTGAGATTGAGGATGAGCAGTTGACCCGCAGCATCCAAGCCGACGTCGACGCTGACCTGCCGGGCACCACCGTGCGTGAGGGCGTTGACGGCGAGTTCGGTGATGATCAGATTGACATCGTCGATGAGCGGACGGGCGCATCCGGCGAGTTGCAATGCAGCAGACGCCTCGTGGCGGGCTTCGGACAGCGCTGCGTCGGACTCGACGACGCTCGACCACAACGTGGTCACCGACGTCATCGGTTTTCGTTGCTGGAATTCCTCTTCCGTCATCGCCCGCAATCCACCCACTTCATCGTAGTTCGTCGGCTCTACCCGCTGAGGTACACATCCACACAGCACTCGTCATCGCGAAGCGCAGCCCGAGACCGCTGCGCTATTGACCAGACTGCTCGATCGAGAGGTGGTCGAGCACTCCAGAGATCGTGAAGAGTCGATGGACCGAGTCGCTCGGCTCGACCACCACCAGCCGGGCGCCTCGAGTTGCGGCGTCAGCGTGGGCGACGAGCAACGCTCGCAATCCGCTCGAATCCATGAAACTGCACTTCGTCAGCCGGACGCGGACGACATCGTGCTGCTGCGGCGCGAGGATGTCGGCGAGCAGCGCGACACTGTGGGCGTCGACTTCGCCGACGACGACGATCGACCCGTCACCGAGATCATGTACTTCCAGATCGGACACGCCACAGTACGCATTCCAGAAGATCTATTGACAAGGCCGCGGACCACTTTCAGCGAGGCGTGGTCCAGCTCTGCTGGCAGCGCGCCTACCGGATGCCGCTGCGGGAGAAGCCCTGCACGAAGTAGCGCTGGAACGCCAGGAACAACACCACCATCGGCAGTACCGAGATCAGCGCGAAGGCCATGATGCCGCCGTAGTCGGCGCCGAACTCGCCCTGCAGGTACAGCAGGCCGATCGGCAGGGTGAACAGATCGTTCTCCTTCAACGCGATCAACGGCCACGCGAAGTCGTTCCACGTCGATAGCACCGTGAGCAACGTGAGCACGGCGATCAACGGTTTGCACATGGGCAGCACGATGCTGACGAACACCCGGAGGTGTCCGGCGCCGTCGATGCGGGCCGCTTCGATGAGTTCGCGGGGAATGCCGATGATGAACTGGCGGGCGAGGAAGATCCCGAACGCCGATGCTGCCGTCGGCAAGATCACCCCCCAGTACGTGCCGTAGATGCCGAGGCGCGTGACCAGCTCGAACTGCGGCACCATGATCACCTGCACCGGCAGCATCATCGTCGACAACAGCACGATGAAGAACACACCGCTTCCGCGGAAACGCAGATGTGCAAACGCGTAGCCCGCCATCAGGTTGAAGGAGACGGTGATCAGGGTGACGACCACGGCGATCGCGACCGAGTTGCCGAACCAGGTCCACACCGGGAACCGGTCGAACACCCGCTGGAAGTTGTCGAGTGTCGGATCCGACGGCCACAGACGAAGCGACCTCGATCGCACCTCTCGCGACGAGGTGAAGCTCACCGCCACCATCCAGTAGAGGGGAAACAGCATCACCGCGCACGAAGCCACTGCGATCGTGACCCGGGTCTTGTACCAGGATCCTCGGCGCGACATGGTCATGGGCGGCACCTCATGAGCGGCACCTCACGGGCGGCACATCATTCCACCAGGTCCCGGGTTCGCGACAGTTTCCACTGCGCAGCGGTGAAGAGCAGCGTGAGCACCAGCAGCACGATGCCGATCGCCGCGGCGTAGCCCTGGTTGCGAACCACGAAGCCGGTCTCGTACGCGTAGGTGACCAGCACCGACGTGGAGTTGCCAGGCCCTCCCCCGGTGAGGACGTACACGATGTCGAACACCTTCAGCGAGTAGATGACGTTCATGATCAGCAGGAAGAACGTCGAGGGGCCCAGCATCGGCACCGTGATGTTGCGGAACTGCGCCCACGCCCCCGCACCGTCGATGCGCGCCGCCTCGTACAGATGCGGCCCGATCGACTGCAGGCCGGCGAGGTAGATCACCATGTTGAACCCGATGCGCCACCACAGCGTGACCAGCACGACCGTGGCGAACGCGGGTCCGCCTTCGGATTGCCACGACACCGCGCCCACTCCGACTGCTTCGAGGAATCGGTTCACGATGCCGGTGTTCTGGTCGAACACCATCTCGCCCATCAGCCCGGTGGCCACACCCGAGATCACCATCGGCACGATGATGATCGTGCGTAACACCGGTCGCGCCGGCAGCACCGAGTTGAGTAGCACGGCCAGCCCGAGCCCGATCGCGAGACTCACCGGCACGATGATCGCCGTGAACAACACGGTGTTGAACGTGGCCCGCCAGAAATCGGCGTCGTTCACGAGCGTCTGGTAGTTCTCGGCCCCGACGAACTCGCCGCTACCGAACCCGTCAGTGGTCTGCAGGCTGATCACGATCGCCCACACCACGGGCACCAACAGGAACATCCCGATCACCACCAGGTTCGGCCCGAAGAACGAATACGCGGCGATCGTCTCGTTCAGCGAACGTCGCGAGCGCTCTCGCGGTCGCTTGCCATTCGACGCTCGCGGAGCGTCGGCGACCTCGGTTGCGGCTGCACCACCATGAGGCGGTGCCACCGCCGTGTCGGTCACCGCTCCGTTGCCTCGGCGATCCCGGCGGCGATGTTCGCGAGCGTGTCGTCGGTGCTCTGTCCGCCGACGAATGCCTGCTCGAGTTCATCGCTCAGCACCAGGTTGATCTCGGCCATCGACGCCGACGCAATCTGCTCGGCGTCGCTCGGCTGCACCGTGGTGGCCTGTTCGAGGAAGAAGCGGCCGAGCTCGGGTCGCGCCTGCAGGTCGATGCCCGACTCGATGAGGTCGCGGCGTGTCGGCAGCAGGCTCGACGCCGCGCAGAAGTCGCGCATCGGCTCCTGCTCGGTCGCGTATCGCAGGAAGCTCGCTGCGAGTTCTCCCTGCTCGGTGTTCGCCGTGGCGACCAGCGCGTTGCCGCCCAGGTCGCCGCCGCCGCGCACGTTCTGCGGCGAGTAGGTGGCACCCCACTCCCAGTCGAGCACCTCGTTGGCGTCGGGGAGCAGGAACGCACCGGCGAAGGTCATTGCCGTGGTCTCGGCGTACCAGAACTCGTTGGCGAACGTCGTGGCCTTCGTGGAACTGTTCGGCGGGACGAACTGCTTGTCGAAGAAGCTCTTGGTGAAGTCGACCGCAGCGCGGCCGGCGTCGGAGTCGATCGCCGGGGTGACCAGATCCTCGGCGAGGAAGCGGCCGTCGGACTGGAACAGCCAGCTCAACCAGCGGGTGACACCGCTGGCCTGCCAGTTATAGGCGAACGGGTACTGGTCGTCGGGCAACTGGCCGCGCAGTGTTGCGGCCACGTCCTCGAACTCGTCCCACGACCACGCGGTGTCGAGCGTGGTGGGGATGTCGGTGATGCCGGCCTCGGTCATCATCCGGGTGTTGTACAAGATGAGGGATGTGTCGGTGTGGTGCGGCACGCCGTACGGGTTCCCGTCGAACTTCACCGCCTGCCACATCGCCTCGCTGAAGCGTTCGCCGAACGCGTCGTCGAAGAAGCTACTCATGTCGAGCAGCTGCCCTCGACCGGCGTACGTGCCGAGGTTGTCGTAGTCGACGCGAAAGATGTCGGGTGCGGTGTTCGATTGGAGTTGGGCGTCGATGTTCTCGAACATCTGGGCGAACGGCACGGCGTTGAGACGCACCGACGCTCCGGGGTTCGCATCGGACCAGCCGGCGATGGTTCGTTCGAAGCCTTCCAGTTCGGCATCGGTGCCCCAGGTGGTGAAGGTGATTTGGCCTTCGACGGCATCGTCGCCGGAGCCTCCGAATCCTCCACATCCCGCCACGAACGCCGTGGCACCCACCCCACCGAACAGGCCGAGGACCTCGCGGCGACTCCAACCTGATGTGCCCGGGCGCGGCAACTTCTGGGACTGCTGGATGGAAGACAGCCGGCGGGGTCGGGACATGAGGCTCCTTCTGGTACGAACGGCTGACAATTACCACGAATCAATCGCAGGTCCAGTCGTGCCGACATGACACGAGCCGACTCCGTCGGCTGCAGTGCTACCCATGGCCGGGGCCGACCAATCCCTGTTTCTCGGGCGGCAGTGGATTTCACCGCGATGATGGAGGCGATCAGCGTACCGATCGCCAACACTTGGCCGACGCTGGTCTCGTCGCCCTTGACGAACACGCCGACGACGAACGCCCCGACGGCGCCGACTCCCACCCACACCGCAGACTCGTTCCTCGTGACGCACTGGACCGATTGGCGCGCTGAGTGATGGGGTGCACAGCGAGCATGATGTTGTCCGAGTCGGACAGGGGACCCCGACACCACTTTGGCGGCGGCACGCCCGACGTCGTGTCGGCGGTGCTCTCGATGTGCCCGGACGCGTTCGTGCTCCTGCGTCCGGTGCGCAACCCTGACGGTGGCGTCGTCGACTTCGTGTGCGTGCTCGCCAACCAGGTCCTCGAAACGACCGTTGGAGTGAGCAACAACGACGTGGTCGGCGACCGACTGGCGCAATTCTCCCCAAAATCCACGACCAGCTGCCGAGCTTGGTCGATGTCCTCGAGACGGGTTCGACGTGGAGCACCGCGATGGACGTGCACCGTGCCGGCCTCCTGCGATCGGTGTCTGTGCGGGCAACGCTCGTGTCGACCGGACGTCAGGATGACGTGATGCTCGCCTTGAACGACCAGACCGAAGTTCATCGATTGGTGGAGGTCATCGACGGCCTCCTGAGCGCCAACACGAGCTGGAGATCCAGGCACTACACGACCCGCTCACCGGCTGCGCGAATCGTCTGCTGATCGAGACCCGCCTCGAACACGGGATCAGTCGTCTCGATCGTCACTCGGGCTCGCTGGCGGTGTTGTTCATCGACCTCGACCGGTTCAAGGATGTCAACGACGCACACGGGCATGCCGTTGGCGACGCCGTGCTGATCACGATGGCCGACCGGCTGCGATCGCAGGCTCGACCGTACGACACCGTCGGCCGGCTCGGTGGCGACGAGTTCGCCGTCGTGTGCGAGGACCTCGCCAACCAGGACGACGTCGATCGTCTCACCCGGCGCATCGCCGCATCGTGCGGCGCACCGATCGACGTCGACGGCGACACGGTCGCGCACGCGGCCACGGCCACGGTCACGGTCACGGTGACCGTGAGCGTCGGAGTCGCTCTTGCCGACACGGCGAACACCGATCCGACGACGTTGATCGGTCGTGCCGACCAGGCGATGTACCGAGCCAAGTCCGAACACGGTGGCGGAGTCGCGTACGACGACGAACAGATGCAACGGCGCCTCGCAGCTCGCCACGACATCGAGATCGGCCTCGTCGCCGCCATCGACGAGGATCGACTCGTCGTCGACTTCGAACCAATCATCGCCACCGATGACCAACGCGTGATGGCGGCCCAGTCAACTGTCCACTGGCGCCACGACCTACACGGACCGATCGACGTGGTCTCGGTCTGTCGGACCGCCGACGGCGACGACGTCGCCGCCCAGCTCGTCGATCGCGTGATCGACCGAGCGGCGAGACACCTGTCGGCAACGTTGGCGACAGCGAATCCACGATGCGAGTTCGTCATCGTGGACATCACCGGCGCCGTGCTCTGCAAGAGGGGGTTCGTCGATCGGGTCGTCAGCACGTTGGGGCGACATGGTGTGGCACCGAGCGCGTTGTGCGTTGCCATCGACGGCGTCGACATCGCCCAGCACGCCGGGCACGCCGGGCACGCCCGAGCCGTACTGGCGCAGTTGCACGATCTCGGTGTGAGAATTGCACGCGACAGGATCGGTGCTCCCGGAACACCACTCATCTACTTCGACGACATCGCCATCGACTACGCCCGACTCGACGTCTCATTCGTGTCCCGTCTCGATGACCCCGACCACCACCAACTCGCTGCGCTCATCATCGAGGGCCTGCAGGCCGTGGGACGCACCGCCATCGCGCCAGCGGTCGATACTGCTGCCCAGGCCACCGACTTGAAGGATCTGGGCGTCGGCCTCCTGCACAGGCCCCATGCGGCGAACGTCTCCAGGACGTCGACACCCGGAGGAGGGTTTGGCCCGCCCCGGAGTGGAGCCGCTCAACACTGTGTTTCCTGATGGCGAGCAGGGCTCTTCGCTGTCGCCACGACCGCAAGCGGGCCCATCGGCACAGCCAGGTCGCTCGACCCCGCGTCGAGAGCAACTGATCTCGCATGCTGCTGACCTCTTGCGTGAAGGTGGCCCCCGAGCCTTGACTTCGGTGGTGGTCGCCGAACGGATGGGCGTCACGCAACCAGCCGTCTACCGCCACGTACGCGACATGGAGGAACTCTCGGCCTTGGCCGCTGATGTCGCGGTAGCCGACCTCGATGCGACCCTGCGGAGGCTGCTCCTCGATTCGACGATCGATTGGACCAGCCCCGACCACGTCGAGGCGGTGAGCCGCGACCTCGTCGAGCAGGCCGTCAGGAACCAGGATCTGTTCGACACGATCGCCCGCTTTCGTTATTCCGACGGAGCGCTCGGCGACGGCATCCGCAACGTCATCAACGCCGACTCCATGCTCATCGAGCTCTTGCTGGAGACACGATGGCGAGACGAGACCGGGCAGACCACCCGACTCGATGCGCAACAGCGTGCTGTACTCAGCGCCCACGCGATGGCGATGCACGACGATGCGCACACCGTTGCTCGGCTCGCGTTCATGACCGCTCGGGCCCGATGATCGAAACGACGACGGCAGTTCGAAACTGCTGACACGATGACGCCATGACCGAATGCGGCCCGGACACTTCCCCCGCGGCCATCATGCTTGGGCTCGGCGTAGCCGACGAGGGCTTGCTCGCGCCGGCGGCGGCCTCGCCGAAGACGTCACCGAAATGACCGCGACAAGCGTTGGACTGTGGCGACGACGCCCAACGATCAGGTCTCGGTTTGAACTGGCAACCGGTTGGGCATTGGCTGACCATGCAGAACTCTGCTCTTCACACAACGGAGCTCAGGGACCTTGTGGCGCCACGATTCCGGGAGTTCGACATGCCCAACGAACAGGGTTCCGAAGGCCGACGCGCTGTTCTCCTTCTGCCGCTTTCGATCCACGCTCACGGCGAGTTGGCAGCAACGTGACCTCTCACGACAGTCGACGCAGAGGCGATGGTGAGCCCGACCTCACCTTGAACTTCGGTCACGATTTCGGAGCACCGAGCGCAGCTCGGAGTGCCATCAAGGGCTTGCTGGACGATCCTGAGGACCCGATCGGTGACGATGTCGAGTTGGCGACAAGCGAACTGGTGACCAATGTCGTCGCGCACACCGACCACGGCGGCGAGCTCCGTGCATGGGATCCGCAGCCCAATGTCCCCATGACGATCGAGGTCGAAGACTCTGATGATCGTGTTCCTGCCCGCCCTTCCACGCCTCCCGCCGTCGGTGGTCGAGGACTCCGCATCGTCGAAGAAGTCGCCGACGCCTGGGGCGTCGAATCGCTCGACGGCAGCGGCAAGATCGTGTGGGCCGAGTTCGACCGAGACCAGCGCCCTCCACTGTGAAGCGTGCCGACATGCCGGTGTGTCGCCTCGATCCCAAGAGCACGCTGCGCGAGCGTACTGGTGCCCGGGACGGGATTTGAACCCGTACTTTCCTTTCGGAAAAGGGGGGTTTAAGCCCCCCGCGTCTGCCAGTTTCGCCACCCGGGCCGGTGCCGACCCGACACTACGCCGGTCCACCACCCTCGCCCACCAGCCTTTGCGTGACACTCTCGGCGGAGCGGGCCGCCCAGAATGCAGCACAAACGAGAAGTTGAATTAATTCCCACGCTTGTGCTGCGTTTTCGGGGACAACTGTCGGTGTCGTGGGTTATGAGGCGGTGGCCCAAGGCAGCTGGGGGGTGAGTCCGGCTCGGTCGAGCATGATC
>Ga0209390_10009498_pt1 | contig 11659 bp, 5 predicted proteins | sample BON01_FD_187212 | JGI IMG/M metagenome (GOLD analysis project Ga0209390, IMG submission 187212) | Freshwater microbial communities from Lake Bonney liftoff mats and glacier meltwater in Antarctica - BON-01 (SPAdes) (version 2) | ecosystem: Environmental > Aquatic > Freshwater > Ice > Glacier... | reverse complement strand
CGCCGCCCCTGCCACCGCCGCCCTCGCCCGCGCCGCCTTCGCCGCCGCACCCGCCGCCGCCGCCGCAACCGCCCCGCCCGCCGCCTGGGGTGCCGCCGCCAGCGCCACCGCCACCCTACCCATCGCCCCCGCCAATGCCCCCCTATCCACCCAGCCCACCCGCGCCACCCCCCGCCCCGCCGGAGGCACCACCCGCCGCCCCCATCTTTGCGCTGGGCCGCGTCGTTCTCGACGCGTCCGAGCCCGACGCGGTGGTGGTCCTGGAGCGGCTCGAGCCGGCGACGGGGCGCGCGGTGGCCGTGGCGCGCAGCTACGCCGCCGGCGGCTGGGAGGGCGCCTCTTTCGCCGACCCGCTCTTTGTCGAGTGCGCGGAGGCGCCCTGCGTCGTCGAGGAGCTGCCGGCCGCCGCGCCCGAGGCGCCCGGCACCAGCTTCCACGTGCGCCGCCACGGGGGCGCCACGGGGGCCACCGCAGGGGCCGCGCGCCTCGGCCTGAGCGCGCGCGCCCTCTCGGCGCGCGCGCTGATGCAGGCCACGTTTGGCGGCTCGGACGCCGACATCGACGCGCACCTGGCGCTGGCCTCGTCCGCCGGGCGCGCCGCCTGGCTGGAGGCGCAGATGGCGCTGCCGGCCACGCAGCTGCGCCGCTACTGGCGCGCCTCGGCCAGCCCGCACATCTACGACGCCCGGGGCGTCTCAGGCGCAACCCTGGGCGACCGCGCGCCCTACCTGGCGGGCGGCGCGCGCACGCCGTGCGAGCCGGGGTCGGAGTGGCTGCCCTACACGCTCTCGGCCGACTACATTGGCCGCTCGCTGAGCGTCGACGCCGACGGCGCGCTGCGCTTCGTGGGCGAGGTGGAGGCGCGCCCCGCGGCGCCGATGGCGCCTCGCGACGCCGCGCTGCGGCCGGCGCCGGTGGGCGAGCCGCTGGTGCTCTGCACCGTCGCGGAGCGCGTGGGCGGCCCCGTCACCCTCGCGAGCGGCGCCTGCCCCGAGCGAGGCGCCGGGGGCTGAGCGGCGTCCAACCCGGCCGTGGCGCTGCCGCCGGCGCCGGGCGCGCTGCCGGCCGGCGCCGCGCGCCTCGGCGCCGACGCCGCCTTTGCGCCGATCGCGGCCGGCTTCCCCGGCGCCGACGACGGCGTGCTGGTGCTGCGGTCGACGGGCGGCCTGGGCGCGAGCGCGCACCTCTGCGGCGGCGCCGCCGCGCTGCGCACCGTCGAGCTCGCCGCCGGCGCCGGCGGCGCCGGGCCGGCCGACGCGCGCAGCTTCCGGTGGGACGAGCGCACGCGGCTGCACAGCCTGCCCAACGAGCCGGGCGCGCCCTTCGCCGGCCCGGCCGCCGCGGGCGGCGACGGCCAGTGCCCGCTGGTCCAGCCCAGCTTTGTCAACGAGGCCGGCTGCCGGCTCGCGCCCGCCTGCGTGCCCTCGCCCGCGCGCGCCGTGGCGCGCGTCGAGCGGCGGCTCGACGAGGCGGCGCAGCGCGCCTTCTGGGGGCTCGGCGGCACGCCCGTCTACCGCACGCGCGGCCAGCGCTTCGAGGGCGCCTACGCGGCCCGGACGCCGTGCACGGGCGCCTCGCGCTGGGAGCCGCTCGGCGGCGCCTGCGGCGCCGGCGGCCGGCCGGCGGCCACGGCCTTCGCCGACCCGGCCACCAACGCGTCGCTGGTGGAGGCGCTCCTGTCCACACCCGAGCGCGGCGTCAACGCCGCCGTGCGCGACGTGGACCTGGGCGACGTCGACGCCGCGGCCACCTGCCCCGCCGGCGACGCCGCCGCGGCGCGCGGCGCCGTGGTCGGCGCCAACGGCGACTGCTGGCGCCACGTGCACCCGCACACGCTCAACGTCTACCACTTTGGCCCGTGGGCCGAGGGCGCGCACCCGGGCGGGCGCGACGCCATCCTGCAGTTTGCGCGCGCCGGCGGCGTGGAGCTCGGCTTCCCGCCCTCGCACGGCATGGAGCGCTGGCAGGCGCACGCCAGCGGCGCCTCCGTGCCGCTCGTCGGCCGCTGGGGCGACGCCGTCGCCTTTGGCGCGCTGCCGGCCGCGCTGCAGCTCGACGAGGTGGCGCGCTGGTGGTCGCCCGCCGCGTCCGCCGCCGCCAGCGCCGGCGCGCACGTGGCCTGCAGCTCGCCCGGCGAAGGGGCCAACGACCCGGCCCTCGGCGCGCGCTTCATGTACATCGAGCACGCGGCCGAGCGCCAGGGGCTGTCGACGGCGCGCAGCACGAGCGACTACGGCGAGTACCACGGGCCGGACGTGGCCTGGCTCGCGGCGGCGCTCGCGGCGCCCGACCAGCTGCGCCTGCGCGTCGCGTGGGCGCTCTCGCAGCTGGTGGTGGCCACGAGCGCGGGCGAGCTCGACTTTATCATGAGCGAGCCGACGCTCGCCTTCCACGACATCCTGGTGCGGCACGCCCTCGGCAGCTTCCGCCAGCTGCTGCGCGAGGTGAGCTACTCGCCGCTGATGGGCGACTACCTCACGTTTGCCGGCAACAAGCCGCTCTCGTGCCCCGGCGCCACGCCCTCGGCCAACCCCTGCGGCTCGCACCCGGACGAGAACTACGCGCGCGAGCTGATGCAGCTCTTCACCATCGGCACCGTGCTGCTGCACGAGGACGGCACGCCGCGCTGCGACGCCGCGGGCGAGCCGCTCGAGAGCTACACGATCGACGACGTGGCCGACCTGGCGCGCGTGTGGACCGGGGTGCAGAAGCGGCCCGCCCGCTCCAACGTGGAGCGCGTCTACAAGACCAACACCATCGACCCGATGCGCACCGAGCCGAGCCAGCGCGACGCCTTCCCCAAGATGACGCTCTTCGGCGGCCACCTGGGCGACGGCTACCCGCTCTGCCACGAGGCAGCCGGCGGCGCCTTCCTGCGCGCCGGCGCCACGTTCCGCTACCTGGGCGCCGCCCACCCGGCCTGGCACTGGCGCGCGGGGCAGGCGGCCGCCGCGCGCGCCGAGCCGGGCGGCGCGCTGCACGCCGCGCTCTGCCGCGGCGGCGGCGGCGCCTGCGCCTACCCGGTCCTCGCGCGCCTCGGGGCGACGCTCGGCTGCAGCGGCGCCGAGTGCGCCGCCAAGGCGGCGGCGGCGACGCCGCGCGTCTGGCACGTGCCCGACCAGGACGGGCCGGGCGCCTACTACGAATTTTCCCCCGAGGCGTGCGTGGAGCTGGCCTTCTTTGGCGAGGGCCGCGAGGCGGCCAACGGCGGCCTCGGCGCCGCGGGCGAGCTCGTGTGCGCCGACCCGGCGCAGCCGGCCGCCGGCGCCGTCTGCTGCGCCGGCGGCGGCACCGGCGCCGCGCGCGCCGCCTGCGCCGCGCCGGGCGAGTACGCGCCCTTCGGCGAGGCGGCCGCCCGCTGCGCTCTGCGCGGCGCGGCGCTGTGCGCGGCCGGCGCGCCGGCCGACGCCGCCGCGACGGCCGCCGCCGAGGGGGCGGCAGGCGCCGCCTGCGGCTACCACCTGCGCAGCGGCCACAAGCGGCTGCTGGTCTGGACGGCGCGCGCCTGCGCGCAGCGCGTGGCCGTCGACGCGCAGGGCCGCGTGGCCGTGCGGCACGCGCTCGGCGACCCGGCGCGGGCGCCGGCGCGCTTCCGGCGCGGCGACGGCACCACCGAGGCGGGCGGCGGCGGCGGCTTCTTCCGCGTGCGCTGGCGCGGCGGCCGGCACCCCGGCGCCGGCGCGGGGCGGAGCTGCGGCGCCGGCTGCGCGCCGGCCGAGCCGGGCGTCTGCGAGTGCGAGCTGCGCGTCGAGCACACGGCGCCCTTCGGCGCCGCGCTGCCGCAGAGCGCGCGCGAGGCGGAGGAGGCGCTGCACATCGGCGCGGCGCCGCCCGGCGCGGGGCACACGCGCTGCGCCAGCGCCGCCTGCAACGCCTCGGCCGCCGCCTCGGGCGCGCTGCTCTACCTGGGCCCCGGCGGCGCGGTCGACCGCGACGCCGTCTTTGCCTGGCCGGTCAACGGCACGCTGCGCCACTTTGCCAACCGCGCCTCGGACGTCTGGGTGGGCGGGTTGACCGGGCTGGCCTTCCGCAACCCGCCCCACTTTGGCAGCGCCACCACGCCCGACGTCGACGCCGGCACCGCGCGCGCCGCCGAGCACGAGGTCGAGGCGCTGCTCGACCACCTGGCCCACCACCCCAACACGGCGCCCTTTGTCGCCACGCACCTCGCGCGCCAGCTCGTCACCGCCAACCCCTCGCCGCGCTACGTGCGCGCCATCGCGCGCGCCTTCCTCCGCGGCGAGCACGGCGGCCGCGTCTACTCGGGCCGGCCGGCGGACCTGGGCGCGGCCGTCGCCGCCACGCTGCTCGACCGCAAGGCGGCCGACCCGGCGCTCGACCACGACCCGCGCGCGGGCGCGCTGCGCGAGCCGCTGCTCAAGCTGGTGCACCTGATGCGCGCGCTCGACTTCCGCCCGGCGCCCGGCCGCCTGACCGACTTTGGGGCCCTCGAGTCGCGGCTCGGCCAGCGGCAGCTGCGCCCGCCCTCGGTCTTTTCCTATTACTCGCCCGCCTTCCAGCCGGCCGGCCGCGTGGCCGCCACGGGCCTCGTCTCGCCCGTCGCCGAGATCCTCGATGGGCCCAGCATGATCCACTTCTTCAACGGGGCGCTCGCGCTGCTCGCCAACGGGCTCGACGCGTGCGCCGGCGGCCTGGGCGCCCTGCGCCGCGGGCCGTGCGCCGGCTCGCGCGGCGACCTGGCCTACACGCCGCGCCCCGGCGCGCCCGAGCTGGCCGGCCTCGCCCCGGCCGACGCCGCCGCGCGCGAGCTCGACGTGCTCCTCACGGCCGGCCGGGCGTCGGCCGCCACGCTCGCCGCCGCGCGCGCCGCCTACGGCGCCGGCGCCGGCGGCGCCGCCGGCGCCGCCGGCGCCGGCGCCGCCAATGCCGCGCTGCGGCGCATGCAGATGGCCTTCCTCGCCGCGCCCGAGTTCCACGCCACCGGCGCGCTCGCGCCGCCGGGCCCCGCCGCCGCCCCGCCGCCGCCCCTCGCCCAGGCGGGCACCGACGCCGACTTCCGCGCCGTGGTGGTCCTCTACCTGAGCGGCGGCGCCGACTCGTACAGCCTGCTGGTGCCGCACTCGAACTGCACCGGCCCGGCCGACCTCTACGCCAGGTACGCGACGGCGCGCCGCGGCGTCGACATTGCGCGCGAGGCGCTGCTGCCCGTGGACGACGCTGGCGGCACGCAGCCGTGCCGCACCTTTGGGCTGCACCCGAGCCTGGCGCGGCTCGCGGCGCTCTACGGCGCCGGCGAGGCGGCCCTCGTGGCCAACGTTGGCCAGCTGTACGAGCCGCTCCACGCGCGCCAGGTGCGCGACGGCGAGAAGCGGCCGCCCATCGGCGCCTTTGGCCACAACAGCGGCTCCTTCGCCGCGCGCCGCGTCGCGGGCACCGGCACGTCGCGCGGCGGCGTGCTCGGCCGCCTCGCCAGCGAGCTCGACGCGGCCGGGCTGCGCAGCGGCGCCTTCCCGCTCGCCGGCTCGGCCGGCATCCAGATGCTCGAGGGCGGCGGCGCCGTCGACGTCATCGACCCCACGCGCGGCACGGTCCCCTTTGCGCCGCCCAGCGAGGCCGTGCGCGCCGGCGTCGTGGCGCAGCTCGCCAACCAGACTGCGGCGCTGCACGCCGGCGTCTACGCCGCCGCGGCGCGCCGCGGCATCGCGCGCACCAAGGAGCTCACTGCCACACTCGCCTCGGCGGCCCTCACGCAGCCGTGGGGCGACTCGGCGCTCGACCGGCCGCTGCGGCAGGCCGCGCGCCTGCTCGCCAGCCGCCGCGCGCTCGGCCTCGACCGCGCCACCGTCTACGTGCAGCTCGGCGGCTTCGACCTGCACTCGGACGAGGGGGCCGTCCGCTTCGCCGCGCTCATGGACACCGTCGACGCCTCGGTCGGCACCTTTGTGGCCGAGATGAAGGCGCTCGGCCTGCACGACCGCGTCCTGCTCACCACCGCCTCCGAGTTTGGACGCACCTACCGCTTCAACGGGCGCGGCACCGACCACGGCTGGGGCGGCAACCACCTGCTCGTCGGCGGACCCGTGCGCGGCGGGCGCATCTGGGGCGCCTACCCCACCGACCTGCTCGTGGCCGACGACCGCAACATTGGCCAGGGCCGCTTCGTCCCCAGCCTGCCATGGGAAGGCGTCTGGCACGCCGTCGCGCAGTGGATGGGCGTCGGCGGCGGCGCCGCAATGGGGCGCGTGCTGCCCAACCTCGGCGCCTTCCCGCCCCACATGCTGCTCAACGCCAGCGCCGTCTTCCGCTGAGGCCACCCCCCCCCCGGGGGGGGGGTTGCACCCCACATCCCACAGCTGATGGGTCAGCCTAGTACGTGGCGGGAAAGGCACCCGGTTCGGGTTTGTTGTTGCCCAGCCACTTGCTCGCCTCGGTGGAGCTGCCGGCCTGGGGGCCGGCGCGTTAACCCGAGGTGCACATGGCGACGCTCGACCTCTGCCAACAACCGGTGGTTCCAGGGCGTCCTATTGGGCCGAAGAGGTGGGCGAGCGCAATTGGGGGTAGAGCGAGGTCTATGGCTTGTGCGGCGGCCTCCGCCTGGACGGCGTGTATGGAGGTGCCACGTCGTGCCGCGGCCGGTTGCGCTGGCTGCGCCTCGCGGCCGACGCGCCGTGCGCCGAGTGCGACGCGTGTTGCCCAGCCTCGGCGCCTTCCCGCCGCACACGCTGCTCAGCACCAGCGCCGTCTTCCGCGGAGGACACCGGTTCCACCCTCCCCAGCGGATGGGCAGCCCGGGCCATGGCAGGAAACGGACCCGAGGTCCCCGTCGCCGGGTCTAGCTTGGTCTTCGACACTGCGCCTTTTTTTCACTTCGTAACGTAGGCCCACCCCCTCGCCACGCACCCCTGACCCACAATGCTCAGCAGCCTGCTTCTCGCCTGGCTCGCCCAGGCGGCGGCCGCCCCGGCCCCCCATGCGGCGAGCCTCTCGGTCGCCCCTCGCCGGCTGGACGACGCCGCCTCGTCCGACCCGGACGTGTACGGCCCCCCGGACCCCTACGCGGCGAACTTCTCGTTCTACGCACGAGTGGCCGGGCTGCCGTCGCCGCCCTACCCGCCCATGCCCCCCGGGGGCTACGACCCACTCTTGCTCTGCCCGCCCCAGCGAGCCGAGACCACGGTCGACCTCATCACACGGGGCGCCGTCGACAACGGAGTCTGCTTGGACACCTCGAGTGTGACTAGCTTTGCGGGGGCCTTCGCAAACTCGGGACCGTTTGACGGACCCCTTCAGTTCGACGCGGGGATGGCGACCAGTGTCGAGAGCATGTTCACCCAGTCGGGTTACAACCAGGCCATTTCGCTCGACTTGGGGCGTGTGGTGACTACCCGTCTCATGTTCAGCGGGAATAAAGGCTTCAACTCGCCCCTGTCGCTGGGCCTGACCCAGATGTGGACACAAACGGACTGGATGTTCAACGGTGCCGAAGCCTTCAACCAGCCACTCGACCTGGGCGACTCGTCGAATGTGCAAAACTTCCAGGGCACGTTCGCCAACGCACGTAACTTCAACCAGCCAATGACGACCTTCAGTACGGCCAGTGCGACGACCATGCACCAGATGTTGCAAACTTGCCAACGCTTGAACCAACCCTTGGATTTTGACACATCGAAAGTGAGATCAATGTATTCCTCGCTGAGGGGTACCTCTGCCCTTGCACAGGAGCTCGATGCGTGGGATGTGGGGGCGGTGACCGAATGGAGACTCATGTTCAAAGACTCGCGCATCAGCGCCGAGGCGGTGCCGGGCGGCATTGGCTTTGGCCGCGCCTGCCGCATCCACCACTCGTGGAAGGCGCAAACCGACACGTGGGACCCGGTGTCCGCCAATCTTGTGGCCAATGTGTCCGAGCTCGACCTGTCGCTGTGCGCGCCCCACCTGCGGGTTCAACCGAGCTATATGTTTTCCAATGTACACAGCTTCAATGACCCAGTGACGTTCAACACTTCGAGTGCGTTATCCACAGCGTACATGTTCAATCATGCCTTCGCCTTTAACCAACCCGTCGACCACCTGGTCACGGCGACGGTCATCACATTTGAAGCGATGTTCCGTGGCGCCAAGGCCTTCAACCAACGAGTCGGGGGATGGGACACTTCGAGTGCAACCACCATGAACCAGATGTTCTACGGCGCGTCGTCCTTTGCCCAGGAGCTCGAAGTGTGGAATGTGGGGGCGGTGACCGACTTGACCGTATGTTCACAATTTCGCGCATGGCCTCCGAGGCGGTTTCGGGTGGCGTGGGCTTTGGCCGCGCCTGCCGGATCCACCACTCGTGGAAGGAGCAATCCGACTTCTGGAATCCGGTGACCGCCGGACTCGTGGCGGACGCGGCCGAGCTCGAGCTATCGCTGTGCGCGCCCTACCTGGCCGGCGGCGCGCTGCAGGGCGACCCGCACCTGGGGCTGGCGCACGGCGGCAAGGTCGACTTCCGCGGCTGCGACGGCTGCCTGTTCAACTTTCTGAGCACGCGCGACGTGACGGTCAACGCGCGGCTGCGCGCGGCGACGTTTGCGCTGCGCGGCAGCGAGGTGCACGGCACGTTTGTGACCGAGGTGCACGTGGCGACGCTCGACCGCGCCACCGACACCTGGTTCAAGGCGTCCTACTGGGCCGAAGAGATGGGCGATGACAACTGGGGGTGGAAGGCGGTCAACGGCTCGTGCGGCGGCCAGGGCTTCCCGCTCTACCCGCACTCGACGCACGCGTGCGGCGCGAGCGGCGCTACGACGGCGCACTCGTCGGCCGTCTTTGCGCTGCCCGATTGGGAGGTGAGCGTGCAGTCGCGCCCCGTCTTTGACCGGATCAACGGCCCGAAGCACCGCCTGGACCTGTCGCTGCGCCCGCTGCTGCCCGAGGCGCGGCTGGCCGAGTGGCCGCACGGCCTGATCGGCCAGTCGTTCGACGGCGACGCGCGCCCGCGCCGGGGCAAGGAGGACGACTACAACGCCCCCGTGGTCTGGATGACGGCGCAGGCCGAGGGCGCCATCGAGGGCATCGCCGACGACTACCGCGTGGCGTCGCCGTTTGCGACCGCCTTCCGCTTCTCGCGCTTTGACCCGCTGGCCGAGGGGAAGCGCGGCCCGGCGCCCGTGGCGACGCCCCAGGCGGCGTGGGCTCCCACACCCCAGGCGGCGCTTGGGGTCGCGACCGCTGGCGAGGTCTGAGCGCCCCTGCAACCGGGGTAACGCTGGGGCCGTGTCCATTGGCCCCGAGCCACCCAAGCGTGCGACCCACCGTTCGTTTTGTTGTTGCCCAGGATGCCGCCGCGCGCGAGCTCGACGGGCTCGGCCTGGTCGAACGGGCTCGGCGTCGAGTCCAGCGGCCACACAATGCAGGATGCACGTGCAGGCGAGCTCGTCGTGGTCCGTCTCCCAGGGTCGACAAGGGTTGCATTCGCACAGCACGACGCCGGCCCATCGGACCCGGGGTGACGCCCCTTCAGCCGCGTCCCGTCCGACGCCCAGGCCGACCCCCTGAAAGGGGCGGCCCCGCGTCACCAGCAGCACCGGCCCGTCGCGGCTGCCGCCTGGGGCAGACCCATACACCGGGCACGGGATGGCGCCGGGTCCGCAGGATCTCCTGCGGCGAGTCGAGGCAATAGTCGCGTGTGCACAGTACCATGCCAGAACCGGCCGGCGGGGGCACTCGCGTATTTATATTCAAGCCAGAGAGAAGAGCTGCTGTGAGCGCCCACCCGATTGCACCATGGCATACTGCGACCTGAACTGCGACGAGCTGGCACCCCTCTGCGCGCGCCTCGTGGCGCGCCAGGAGTGTCCATGCGAGAGTGCACAGTCCACTTACGCGAGTTTCGCCATCTTCGGCGCCGCATGCCGAACGCAGTTGTCCTGTGCCGCGCCATATGCGAGCGAAGAGCGCGAGCATTGCCTCCTGGCCTCGCTGTGTCAGCATCGCTGTGCCGCCTATGCCACCCCCGCCTACTGCAACTGCGATGTTCCAAGTGTGTCGGGCTGACAGTGCCGCAACCTTGCAGGTGCGCTCGTCCCAATGGGCAGGCGGGAAGTTGGTCGCATGCCCGCAACTCGCGACGGCCACCCCCGGCCGCCGTGCTGCAGGTGTCGCGGCGGGTGCAGGCGGTTGCTGGGCGCGCGCCCACTGCAGCAGATCGAGGTGGCCACGCAGGCCGCGTCCGAGGTGTGTCCTGTCCGAGGTGTCCGAGGTGTGCCGCGTCCATGTCCGAGGTGTGTCACGTCCGAGGGTTGCCATGCTCGTCGCCGCGCCCATGGGCGATCCAGAGCCCTGGCTTGACCGCAGCCCCCCTCGGCGCCAAGTCTGAACCCACCTTGGATGACGGGGGGGGGTCGAACCACATCTCAAAAGACACTCCCTCGCACACCACACTCCCTTGCACCCTCGCACACCACACTTCCTCGCACCCTTGCACACCCCACTCTCTCGCACGCCGCACTCCCTCGCACACCACACTCCCTTGCCCCCTCGCACACCACACTTCCTCGCACCCTCGCACACCCCACTCTCTCGCACGCCGCACTCCCTCGCACACCCCACTCCCTCGCACCCCACTCCCTCGCACCCCACTCCGCGCCCGCCATCCCTCCCATGCCGGCAAATCACACTCGCCTTCACACGCCCAGCCAGGCGAGGGCCGCGGAGCGAGCCTGGAAACTAGCGGCGGTAACGGGCACCTCCTTGGCTTCGATCCACTCCCGCACCCCGTTGGCGGCGGCATCGTACTCGGCTTGCAGTGGGCCGCGGTCGCAACCGGTCTCCTGCAGCCACTGTAACACATGCACATGTCCGCCCTCGGCCGCGCCACACCACGCAGATTCGTCCCAGGGCACCCTTGGAATGGCGCGGAGCACCTTGAGCATCGCCATATCCCCATGGGACGCGGCGGTGGAGGCCAGCCCGGACAGGTCCGTCTCCACTGGGACGCGCGCTAGCATCCAGTTCACTATGTGCACTTGGCCGCTCGATACCGCAACCTCGAGGATGAGCGACGAGTTACAACCGCCACCCAGGGCGCCCCTGGACCCGATGGCGGACCCATGGGAGACTCCTTCGACCCTGGAGAGCGGCTGCTTCTCGACCCACGAGGCGATCCACAGAAAGCCCTCCAACCACCCCACTTCCGCCGCTGCGAGTGCAATGTAACACGCCTGGCGGTACTGCTCCTCCCATGGCATCCATTTAAAGGCCCATTGGAGGCCCAGCATGCAGCGGCTTGCCGCGGCCTTGACCACCAGGGTCCCGCGCTCGATCGCGCGCGACCGCCGGTGGTTTGCAATGCTGAGCTCGTTGTGCTTGTCGCACGGCCGGACCGCGTAGGTTCTGATCAGCGCCCTGAGCGCTTCAAACTCGGGCTCCTGGGTCGAGAGAACCCGGCAGGTGCATGCCAGCCGGCCGACCACCTCGGGGGACGAGAGGGCGCGGATCATTCGCACCAGAACCGCATCAAGCTTGTAGATCATTGTCGCGCAAAAGCTCGAGACCTCGGAGGCGACGCGACGTTTTTTTTTAAAGAAAACCCCCAACAAGAAGACCCCCGACATGAAAATAGAGCTGAACGACCCCCCCCCCCCCCCCCCCCCCCCCCCCCCCACCCCCCCCCCCCCCCCCCCCTCCCCCCCCCCCCCCCCCCCCCCCCCCCCCCCCC
>Ga0209390_10009496_pt1 | contig 11662 bp, 10 predicted proteins | sample BON01_FD_187212 | JGI IMG/M metagenome (GOLD analysis project Ga0209390, IMG submission 187212) | Freshwater microbial communities from Lake Bonney liftoff mats and glacier meltwater in Antarctica - BON-01 (SPAdes) (version 2) | ecosystem: Environmental > Aquatic > Freshwater > Ice > Glacier... | reverse complement strand
GGAATGGAACTGGATCATCTGGCGATTTCGGCGGGCACCCTGGGCGAGGGGGTGGCGTTCGTCGAGGCTCTGTTCGGCGTGACCCTGGCGCCGGGTGGGGTGCATGATGCGATGGGCACCCACAACCGGCTGCTCTCGCTCGGACCCGATCTCTATCTTGAGGTGATTGCGATCGATCTCGATGGTCGCGCGCCGGGGCGGCCCCGGTGGTTCGATCTTGACCGGTTTGCCGGTCTGCCCCGGTTGACCAACTGGATCGTGCGGTGTGACGATCTGTCTGCGGGGCTGGCGCAGGCGCCCATCGGGACGGGGGTGGTGATGGAGTTGCAGCGGGGCGATCTCAGCTGGCGCATGGCTGTGCCGGACAGCGGCGTGCTGCCGTTCGACGGGGTCGCGCCTGCGCTGATCCAGTGGCGGAGCGCGGCGCATCCGGCGGGGCGGTTGCCCGATGTGGGGTGCCGGTTGGTGGCGCTTGAGGTGGTGCATCCCGAGGCGGCGGTGCTGGGCGGATATTTCCCGGCGCTGGATGTGGCGTTCGTGACCGGGCCGCAGCCGGGGCTGCGCGCCACGTTCGACACGCCGAACGGGTGCGTGACCCTGGCCTGATGCGGCACAATCGGGGCTGACAGCGCGCCGCGCCCGGGCGAAAGCGCTTTGCGTTCGATGTGAATCGCAACCCGCTGCCTCCCGCTTCGCTCGAACGCGGGTTTCGACAAAGAGTGGTTCAGATAAAACGCAAAGCGCACTAGGGTGCAGCCATGTCGATCTGGACCCGCATTGCTGACGCGATTTCGGCCCTCGCCAGTGGCGAGGGGTTGTCGGCGATGTTCGACCGCCTGCGCGCCCCGCCCGAGCGCTCTGTGCTGTTCACCATCGCCGTGATCGCGCTGGGCGCCAAGATGGCCAAGGCCGATGGCCAGGTCACGCGCGACGAGGTGGCGGCGTTTCGTCAGGTGTTCCATATTCCCCCGAGCGAAGAGGCCAACGCCGCCCGGGTGTTCAACCTTGCGCGTCAGGACGTGGCGGGTTTCGAGGAATATGCCCGCCGCATCGCCACCATGTTCAACGATCCCGGCGGGGCGATGACCCTGCGCGACCTGATCGAGGGGCTGTTTCACATTGCCCTGGCCGATGGGCATTACCACCCCAAGGAGGATGATTTCCTGCACCGTGTCTCGGCCATTTTCGGCCTGGGCGACCGGGATTTTCGCGCCCTGCGCGCCCGGTTCGTGCAGGACGGGCCGCCTGATCCGTGGGAGGTTCTGGGGTTGGCGGCGGGTGCCGATGCGGCCACCGCCAAGGCCGCCTGGCGCCAGTTGGTGCGCGATTGTCACCCCGATGGGATGATCGCCCGGGGCGTGCCGCAAGAGGCGGTGCGCCTGGCGGAAAAGCGGCTGATCGCGATCAATCGCGCCTATGAAGAGATCAGCGAAGGCCGCGCGTGAGACTTGCCACCTGGAACGTCGAGTGGTTCAACAGCCTGTTCGACGATGCCGGACATTTGCTGGACGATGCCGGCTGGTCGGGGCGCTGGAACATCACCCGTGCCGCCCAGACGGCGGCTTTGGGGGCCGTCTTTCGCGCGCTGAACGCCGACGCGGTGATGGTGATCGAGGCGCCCGACACCAGCCGGGGCCGCGATGGCGGGCGGGCGCTGGAGCGCTTTGCGCAGGCATTCGGCCTGCGGGCGCGGCGGGCGTTGCTTGGCTTTGCCAACGAGACGCAGCAGGAGATCGCGTTTCTGTATGACCCCGATGTGATGACCGCGTGCCATGCGCCCGGGGGCCGCGCCTTTGGAGTGCGCGGCGCGCGGGACGATCCGCGCTTTGACGGGGTGTTTCACATCGATCTGGATGTCGATGCCGCGCCCGAAAGCGTGGTCTGGAGCAAGCCGCCGCTGGAAGTGCTGGCCCGTGTCGCCGGGCGCGATCTGCGGCTGATCGGGGTGCATGCCAAATCCAAGGCACCGCATGGCGCCACCTCCGACAGGGACGCCATGCGCATCGCCATCGAGAACCGCCGCAAACAGCTGGCCCAGTGCATCTGGCTGCGCAAGCGGGTGCAGGGGCATCTGGACCGGGGTGAGGCGCTGATCGTGCTGGGCGATTTCAACGATGGCCCGGGTTTGGACGTCTATGAACGGCTGTTCGGGCGGTCGGGGGTGGAAATCGTTCGCGGCGAAGGGGGGGTTGCAGAGTTGTTCGACCCCAGCCTCGGGGCGGACGATGACCCCACCACGGCGCGGTTCTGGCAACGCCACGAGGACCGATGGCTTGAGGCATTGCTGGATTTCGTCATGGTTTCGCCCGGTCTGGCGGCGTTGGGTCCGGTCTGGCGCATCTGGCATCCCCTGCGCGATCCGCTGCTGCGGGACGATCCGGAGTTGTGCCGGGCGCTGCTGGACGCGTCCGATCATTTTCCTGTGACGCTGGATTTCGATCTGGGGGCTTAGAATCGGGGCGGAGATGCCCTATGTTATGGGTATGAGACAGATCGCCGCCTTTGTGCTTGTCGCCCTTCTGGCCCAGCCCACGCTGGCCCAGACCCCCGATGCGCCGCCTCCCCAGGGTGACGTGGGCGAAGGGGTCGATCTGCTGGGCGAGGGCGCGCGCTTATTGTTCCGGGGCCTGCGGGATCAGATCGAACCGGCTCTGCGAGACATGGCGCGCGAGTTGCAGGATCTGAACTGGAACGGCATCCGCATCGAGGATCTCGATGACTACAAGGCGCCCGAGATGCTGCCCAACGGTGACATCATTCTGCGGCGCAAGGTCCCCGTGCCCGAGAGGCCTGTTCCGGACGGTTCCGAGATCGATCTGTAATCACCAGTGCGGCGGGCGCTGATCGGCCAGGGGCACGGTGCCGCCCTCGGCCACCTCGCGCTCGGCCTCGCGTTGCATGACCATGGCAAGGCGGCGTTCGATCACATCGATCTGGCGCTGTTGTGTCGCGACGATGTCGGACAGGTCGTCGACCATGCGGGTCAGGTGCGCGATCCGCTCTTCAAGGGCTCGGGTGTTTTCGGACATGGGTACGGCATAGCACCCCGAGCGCGGCGGGGGCCAGCCCCGCTTGCCCCCATGCCCGCCATCCGCTAGACGCAGCGCCAATTCAGACCGCGAGGGACCGATGGCCGACACCGACAAAACGCCCCGCCCCAAGAAAACGCCCCGCCCCAAGGCGCAGGCCCCCAAGGGGTTCCGCGATTATTTCGGCGCCGAGGTGACGCGGCGCAAGGAGATGCTGGATAAGATCGCCGAGGTTTATTATCGCTATGGCTTCGATCCGCTGGAAACATCGGCGGTGGAAACCGTCGAGGCGCTGGGCAAGTTCCTGCCCGATGTCGATCGCCCGAACGAGGGTGTGTTCGCCTGGCAGGAGGAGGACAAGGAATGGCTGGCCCTGCGCTATGACCTGACGGCACCTCTGGCCCGGGTCGCGGCGCAGTATCGCGACAATCTGCCATCACCCTATCGCCGCTATGCCATGGGGCCGGTGTGGCGCAATGAAAAGCCGGGTCCGGGGCGGTTTCGCCAGTTCTATCAATGCGATGCCGATACGGTCGGCGCGCCCTCGGTGGCAGCGGATGCCGAGATCTGCGCGATGCTGGCGGATGTGCTTGAGGAGGTGGGCCTTGGGGGGCAGTACAAAATCCGGCTAAACAACCGGAAGGTTTTGAACGGAATTTTAGAAGGAACGATGTTTGAATCCGGAAAGCCTCCATTCAGAGAGTTTGGATTGAGCGACTTCGAATATTCCCGTGTAAAGTCCGAGGCAGCCCGGTTGATTGATAGGGAGAAAATCCTTCGGACTATTGACAAGTTTGATAAAGTTGGCCGCGATGGTGTCCTTAAGTTGCTTACAATTGGGCTTCGGGATGCATCTGGTGCTTTTATCGATGGTGTCGGGTTAGATGAAGTAACGGCTGAACGAGTTATAGATTTCCTAATGTCTCTCGGAAGTGACAATGCGGAAACAGTAGCGAAGCTTCGCGCTTTGGTCGATTACTCGGACGAGGGGATGGAGGGTGTTGATGAACTTGAAAACATCGCAAGCCTTCTCGCTGCCCAAGGCTACGACTCCAAGCGTATCGTCATTGACCCCTCAGTCGTGCGTGGTCTTGGCTATTACACCGGGCCAGTGTTTGAGGCAGAACTCACCTTTGAAACCTTTGATGAAAAGGGCAATCCCCGCCAGTTTGGCTCGGTTGCCGGGGGTGGCCGCTATGACGATTTGGTCAAGCGTTTCACCGGGCAGGAGGTGCCTGCGACCGGCGTTTCCATCGGGGTCGACCGGTTGTTGGCGGCCCTCGCGGAGAAGAACAAGGGTGCCGAGGCGCAGAACGATCTGGTCGTCGTCACCGTGATGGATCGTGACCGGATGGCCGATTATCAGACGATGGTCGCCAAGCTGCGCAAAGCCGGTATCCGCGCCGAGGTGTATCTGGGCAACCCAAGGAATTTCGGCAACCAGTTGAAATATGCCGATAAACGCAATGCCGCCTTTGCAGTGATCCAAGGCGCCGACGAACTTGCCCGGGGCATGGTGACGATCAAGGATCTGAACAAAGGCAAGAGGCTGGCCGCAAACGCCACCCATGAGGAGTGGAAGGACCAGCCCGCACAAGACGAATGCAAGCTGGACGATCTGGCAACGGAAATCCTGAAACGGCTTGGCCGCGCCTGATGCCGAACAAACCCGCCATCCTGGCCGAGGCCGCGCGCCTGCGGGCGTTGTTTGAATCCGCAGGTGCCGTGCCTGTGGAAACTGGCATCCTGCAACCCGCCGATCTGTTGCTTGACCTTTATGGCGAGGATATTCGCGCCCGGGCCTTCACCACGTCTGACCCATTGCACGGCGAACAGATGCTGCGCCCCGATTTCACCGTGCCGGTGGTGCAGATGCACATGGCCAGCGGTGCCGATCCGGCGCGATACTGTTACGCCGGCGAGGTGTTCCGGCGGCAGGAGGATGACCCGGATCGCGCCCGGGAATACATCCAGGTGGGGTTTGAACTGTTTGACGGCGCCAACCCGCCCGGCGCGGATGCCGAGGTGTTCAAGCTGATCGCAGGCGCGCTGGCCCATGTGCCCCTGCGCATGGCCACGGGCGACATCGGCATACTGATCGCCGCGATCCGCGGGCTGGATACGACCGAACGGCGCAAGGCGGCGCTGTTGCGGCATCTGTGGCGCCCGACGCGCTTTCGTGCCCTGCTGGACCGGTTTTCGGGCAGGACCGGGGCCAGTCCGCGCCGCCAGAAGCTGCTGGGCCAGAAGAACCCGTTTCGCGGTGCGGGCCCCGAGATCGGGCTGCGCGCGCGCGACGAGGTGGAGACGCGGCTGGCGGCGCTGCGCGACGATGCCGCCACGCCGCCCTTGCCCGGCCCCCAGGTGCAACTGCTGGACGATTTGCTGGCGCTGGCCGACAATGCCCCGGCGGCGCTGTCGCGGCTGGAGGATCTGGCGGTGGACATGCCCGCGATCTATGGCGCGGTGCAGACCCTGGCCGCCCGGCTGGATGCGCTGACCGATCACGGAATCGACATTGCGCGCCTGGATTTCGAGGGCAGCTATGGGCGCACGAACATGGAATACTACGATGGCTTCGTGTTCGGCCTTTATGCCGAGGGGCGCCACGATCTGCCCCCGGTGGCCAGCGGCGGGCGCTATGATGCGTTGACCCGGGTGTTGGGCCAAGTCCAGGGTATGGGCCGGTCGATCCCGGCGGTGGGCGGCGTGATCCGCCCCGACCTTGCGCTGCTGATCGGCGGCGCGCCATGACGCTGAAGCTGGGGGTGCCGTCCAAGGGGCGGCTGATGGACAAGACGTTCCAGTGGTTCGCGGCCTATGGCATCACCCTGGCGCGCACGGGCAGCGAGCGTGAGTATTCGGGCACCGTTGCGGGGATTGACGGCGTCGAACTGGTGCTGCTGAGCGCGAACGAGGTGCCCCGCGATCTGGCCGCCGGGCGCATTCACATGGGCGTGACGGGCAGCGATCTTGTGCGCGAAAAGCTGCCGCTGTGGCATGTGCAGGTCAAGGAACTGGCTGCCCTGGGGTTTGGCCAGGCCGATCTGGTGATTGCCGTGCCCGATCACTGGGTCGATGTCGACACGCTGGACGATCTGGATGCCGCCGCCGCCGCCTTCCGCGCGCGCCACGGGTTCCGGCTGCGCATCGCCACCAAGTATCATCGCCTGATCCGCACCTATCTGCGCACCCACGGCGTGGCCGATTACCAGTTGGTGGACAGCCAGGGCGCCACCGAAGGCACCGTGCGCAACGAGTCGGCCGAGGCGGTGGCCGACATCACCAGCACCGGCGAAACCTTGCGCGCCAATCATCTGCGCATGCTGTCCGATGGCCCCGTCCACCAGAGCGAGGCGACGCTGTTCGAATCCCTGACCGCCCCGTGGGACGATGAGGCGCTGCGCGCGAAAGAGGCGATCAAGGCGCGGCTGGGGTTGCGCGATTAAAGCGTTTCGGGAAAAAATCTGATGCATGGTTTATCGCCAATATCCCGAGTGCGCGAAGCGCGGCAGGATATTGGCGATTCAAGTTTTTCCCGACACGCCTTGGCGCTGGCTGATGTTGCGCGGTTGGCGCAGGTGGAAGTTGCGCGTTCAGCGCACGCCGATGTCGGCCAATGCGGCGGCGAGCCCGGGGGGCAGGGGTGTTTGCCCCGCCCGCGTGGCCCGAAGGTCGGCGGGGGCATCGCCGGGTTCGAGATAGCGCCAGCCCTGGAACGGGCGTTTGGGGGCGATGTCGGTGCGCATGACGTCGCGGTCCATGACGATGCCGCAGCGGCGGATGCCATCGTCGCCGATGATCTCGCGAAAGCCGGTGATGCGCTGGCGGGCCTGGATCAGCCCGCCGATCACCCAATACATCGACCCGCCCACCAGGATGTCGTCTGTCCGTTTCGGCCACATCCGGGTGACGTGATAGTACGCACCGTCGGCCACCTGCTGGCTGCGGCGGCGCTGCCAGTCGATCAGGCTTTCCACCGATTCGCTGCCGACGCTGAGTTTCAGCATGTTGATGTAGTTATCCACAGATTCACCCCCAAGTGATGCGCATATGGTATGACCTGCGGGCGAAACTTCAAGGTGTGGTGGTGTCGCGTTGTGCGACGGGACCGATCTTGCTAGCATAGCGTCCTGACCGCGACTCGCACTCCCAAGTTCAGGAACCGCCCCGATGACCCGTTTCGCCGCCCCCATCGCAGAACAGATCTGGGACATGAAGTATCGCCTGAAGGATGCCGAGGGCGTACCGGTCGACAGGACGGTGGAAGACACCTGGCGGCGCATCGCAAGGGCGACGGCAGCGGTCGAGTCGGACCCGGCGCTTTGGGAGGACAGGTTTTACGGTGCGCTGGAGGATTTCAAATACCTGCCCGCCGGGCGCATCACCGCCGGGGCGGGCACCGGGCGCAGTGTGACGCTGTTCAACTGTTTCGTCATGGGAACGATTCCCGATTCCATGAGCGGCATTTTCGACATGCTGCGCGAGGCGGCCTTGACCATGCAGCAGGGTGGCGGCATCGGATACGATTTCAGCACGATCCGCCCGAAGGGCGCCGATGTGAAGGGCGTGGCGGCGGATGCCAGCGGGCCGCTGAGCTTCATGGACGTGTGGGACGCGATGTGCCGCACGATCATGTCGGCGGGTGCGCGCCGGGGCGCGATGATGGCGACGCTGCGCTGCGACCACCCGGATATCGAGGATTTCATCACCGCCAAATCCGATGCCGCCCGGTTGCGCAATTTCAATGTCTCGGTGCTGATCACCGATCCGTTCATGGCAGCGGTCAAGTCCGATGGGCCATGGGATTTGCAATTCGACGGCAAGGTGTACCGCACCCTGCGCGCCCGGGCGTTGTGGGATGCGATCATGCGATCAACCTTCGAATTCGCCGAACCCGGGGTGATCTTCATCGACCGGATCAATGCCGCCAACAACCTTGGCTATTGCGAAACCATCGCCGCCACGAACCCCTGCGGCGAACAGCCCCTGCCGCCCTATGGTGCCTGTTTGCTGGGGTCGGTCAATCTGGCGCGGCTGGTGATTGATCCGTTCGGCGCCGATGCCGCCCTGGACGAGGCGGCGCTGGACGATCTGGTGTGCGTGGCGGTGCGGATGATGGACAACGTGGTGGATGCGTCGCGCTTTCCGCTGCCCGCGCAGAAGGCCGAGGCCGAGGCCAAGCGGCGGATCGGCCTCGGCGTCACGGGTCTGGCGGATGCCCTGCTGATGACCGGTGCGCGCTATGGCTCGGACGAGGCGGCGCGTCTGACCGGGCATTGGCTGCACCGGATCGCCCGCGCCGCATATCTGGCGTCGGTGGATCTGGCACGCGAGAAGGGCGCGTTTCCGCTGTTTGACGCCGAAAAATACCTTGTGTCCGGGGCGATGCAGGGGATGGACGCCGATGTGCGCGAGGCAATCCGCGTGTCCGGCATCCGCAACGCGTTGCTGACCTCGATTGCCCCCACCGGCACGATTTCGCTGTATGCCGGCAACGTCAGTTCCGGGATCGAGCCGGTGTTCGCCTTTGCCTATACCCGCAAGGTGCTGCAGAAGGACGGATCGCGCACCGAGGAGGAAGTGGTGGATTATGCTGTCCAGATGTGGCGCGACCGGATGGGCGATGCCGCGTTGCCCGATCATTTCGTGAACGCCCAGACCCTGGCGCCGCTGGACCATGTGAAGATGCAGGCGGCGGCGCAGAGGTGGGTCGACAGTTCGATCTCCAAGACGATCAACTGCCCCGAGAATATGTCGTTCGAGGCGTTCAAGGACGTGTACATGGCCGCCTGGGATCAGGGGTGCAAGGGGTGTACAACGTACCGTCCCAATGCGGTGACGGGTTCGGTTTTGAGTATTTCCGACAAAGAAGAAACACAGGTTCCAAATCTGGAAACCGTCGCACTTCGGTTGACCTGGGCGCAGCGGAAGGCGGGCTTTGCCACCCAAAGGGAACTTGCCGAGGCAAGCGATGTCGATGCAGGTTCACTGGCGAAGTATCTGAAAGGCGTCGTGCCTTCCGAAGAAAATGCCCGGAGGCTTGCCAGAGCCCTTGGTGTTGAACCCGGCTGGCTTCTCTTTTGCGAAAATACTCAAGACTCCGCCCCCGCAGCAGGCTCATCCTCCGACATTGGGCCCCAACACCCCCACGGCGAAGTCGTTTACATTGCCGAACCGCTGGACCGTCCGCAAAACCTTGAAGGCAACACCTACAAGGTAAAATGGCCCGACAGCGAACATGCCCTCTATATCACCATCAACGACATCGTCATCCACGGCCACCGCCGCCCGTTCGAGGTGTTCATCAACTCGAAGAACATGGAGCATTTCGCCTGGACCGTCGCGCTGACCCGGATGATCAGCGCCGTCTTCCGACGCGGCGGCGATGTGTCGTTCGTCGTCGAGGAACTGAAGGCGGTGTTCGACCCCCGGGGCGGGGCCTGGATGCAGGGCAAGTACATCCCCAGCATCCTGGCGGCCATCGGTGGCGTGATCGAGCGGCACATGATCGACATCGGCTTCATCGCGGGCGAGGGGATGGGCCTGAAGGCCGACCCCCACGCCGATCCGCTGCCGCACGGGGCCCGCGGCAAGGCATGTTCCTCATGCGGCGGCTACGAGATGCGAATGCTCGAAGGCTGCATGACCTGTGCCAATTGCGGCTTCTCACGGTGTGGGTAGCTGGCCCACTGACGAGACATTTGTTGTAGCCACAAGCAAGTCTTGGCCATTTTCCATGTGGATTTGGCCATTCACCAAGCATAAAACGACCATCGGACAAAAATGCCCGGATATCTCATCTGTGTCGTGACCAACGGCAAGTGCGAAGGTTCGACTCTCTTTCGAGTAAGTAGGATCGGGATTGCGAAGTCAAAAGGAAGTTTTTGGTATTCTCTCGAAATTATTCTCGGGGATAAATTGAAAAACCAAAACAAAAAAAAGGCCGCGGGTTCACCGCGGCCTTTACATTCTTATTGTGCAAGATCGTTCTACCGCAGAAGCATCGAAGCGGTTTTCCTGCTCAGACGACTTGCGTCGCCGCATGACATGGGTCTCTGTGAATTACAGATCTGCGAGGCTTTACCGATCCTGATTACGCACCTTGCTCAGCTGCTCTCGGGTTGGTACAAATAGTGAACAAACAGCAGCTTAAGGAGGTCTGGACGATGGCGCGCAACATGGTTCAGTTCCAGAAGGGCTTGAGTGAGTTCGGATTTGAGCGGCTCTACGGGAGCGAGGAGCAATGTCGGGCTGCGGTCGTGGCGTCGGGCTGGCCGGACGGTTTCGTTTGTCCTGAATGCGGCGGGAAGCGGCACAGCGTCGTGAAGACGCGCGGGCTCTATCAATGCAGCGCATGCCGGGTGCAGACCTCGCCGATCGCTGGAACGATCTTCGCCTCGACCAAGTTGAAACTACGCGTCTGGTTCAGGGCCATCTACCATCTGACCCAGACTAAACAGGGGATCTCCAGCATCGAGCTCGGTCGGCTTCTGGGCGTGACGCAGACCACCGCCTGGAAGATCAAGCACAAACTCGGCCAGGTCATGCTCGAGCGCGACGGCGCCAAGCGGCTGTGTGGGCGCATCGAGATCGACGACGCCTGCATCGGCGGCGAACGCTCTGGCGGCAAGCGCGGACGCGGCGCGCCCGACAAAACGCCGTTTGTTGCCGCGGTCGAGACCACGCCGGAAGGCAAGCCCGTCCGCTTGAAGCTTCGGCGCGTCGCCGGCTTTCGCAGCACCTCCATCGCGGCCTTCGCCAGGCAAAGCCTTGATCCCGCCTGCGCCTTCGTCAGCGACGGCCTCGCCTGCTTTGCCGCCGTCACGGCCGCTGGATGCGACCACGCGATCGTCAAAACCGGCTCGGGACCGAGAGCGGCGAAAACCCCCTCCTTCAAATGGGTCAACACCGCCCTCGGCAACATCAAGGCCGCCATCGCCGGAACCTGCCGGTCCGTCAGCCCCAGGCACGTGCCGCGCTCCCTCGCCGAGTTCGAATACCGCTTCAACAGGCGCTACGATCTCGCGGCCATGATCCCCCGCCTCACCCGGGCCAGCGTCCGAACCCCGCCCGCGCCTTATTGTCCTCTCAAACTGGCTGAGGTTCATGCGTAATCAGGTTACCGATTGTCAGGGCACAGCGGATTGCAGGTCAGTGCAGGGCGGGAAGGAAACCCCCTCCCACCAAAAGTTCTTATGCGGCGGCGCACTTTTCAGGTCGAATTGCCCGCATCAGATCGGTCAGCTTTGCGCCATACCATCTCAGCATCGCATCTGCGTCGATCCCACGAATGACCGCGATGCTGTCGAGACGGGCTGTCGACTGCCCTTCGAGAATCCCGACGATCGTCTGAAGGTGCGCTTTTACGAGGTGAGCATCGATAATCAGCCCCTGTCTCTGTGCATACACGCCGCCGAGTACATCGAAGGCATCTCCGCGGGCCAGAGCAAGGGCCTCGAACATGCGCGGGGCGCGTTGATAGAGGACGGGCCTTCCGTCTCGGCAAGCCTTGTGCCCAAGAGCGCCAAGCGATCCAGCTTTTGCCCAAACCAGTGGGGCCGGTCCTTCTCGGCGATGCAAGCATCGCCTGCCAGGCAACGGATCAGCAGGTTCTCGTGCCGGGCGATCCA
>Ga0209390_10009495_pt1 | contig 11664 bp, 12 predicted proteins | sample BON01_FD_187212 | JGI IMG/M metagenome (GOLD analysis project Ga0209390, IMG submission 187212) | Freshwater microbial communities from Lake Bonney liftoff mats and glacier meltwater in Antarctica - BON-01 (SPAdes) (version 2) | ecosystem: Environmental > Aquatic > Freshwater > Ice > Glacier... | reverse complement strand
GGGGGGGGTAAGCGGGGGGGGGTAAGTGGGGGGCTCTATATTTTTGGAGCCGCGCAGCGAGTGGGCCGAGGGCGGGCGCAGCGAGTGGGCCGAGGGTGGGCGCAGCGAGTGAGCCAAACGCGAGCGCAGTGAGGGAGCTCGCAGCGGGCGCGGCGAATGCACTGGGTCATAGCCGCACCGACCACCCCCCCAAAAATGTTGGTCATGTGTACACGGGCCACACGACCCGCCAGCATGGCGCCCCCGAGCGCGTCGGAAAACGCATTGTCGCTGAAGGCGTTGGCCGAGCCTGAGGTGTTGGTCGGACCCGAGGCGTTGGCCGAGGCCAACGCGGCGCCCTCCGCTGGTTCGCTGTGGCAGGTGAGGATGGACAGCGCGCGCGTGGACCGGGCGGTGAAGCCGACCGCCCTCGTCCCGTTCAGGTTTGCAAGCTTGCCCGACGACGTCGTTCCCTTGACGCTGATCGCGATGGATCTCCAGACCGCGGCGCGCATGCTCGCGACCTGTCGATTCATCGGCGATATGCTTCCAGTTCCACCGGTCGAGGAATGGGGACCCATGAGGCCGCGGATGGCCCAGGCCCGGGTCATGTCGGCCTTGTTGTGCTCGCCCGGGTACGACCCCTCTCGCATCGTGGGCCTTGAACTGGCCGCCTGGCATGGCTGGGTGGAACCGCTCCCGTGGCTGATCAGGCGCGGCGAGCGCTGGAGCGACGAGGCGACCCAGCAGGCAGTTCGGCACGGCCGCATCGCGGTGATGCAGTGGGCGCGCGCGCAGAGCCCGCCCGCCCCATGGGGAACAACCTTCCAAGCCGCTGCCCTCCATGGCCAACTCGAGCTGCTGCGATGGGCGCGCGCCCAGCGCCCGCCTGCACCCTGGGACATGTGGACATGCAGCGCCGCGGCCAAGGGCGGTCACCTCGGGCTGCTGCAGTGGGCGCGCGCCCAGGACCCGCCGCCCCCCTGGCGCTGTGACACGTGCACCGAGGCGGCCCTGGGCGGCCACCTCGATCTTCTGAAATGGGCGCGGGCCCAACGCCCGCCAGCTCCGTGGGACGAGATGACCTGTGGGGCGGCGGTTCAAGGCGGACACTCCAAGGTGCTGGAGTGGGCGCGTCTCCAGGACCCACCCGCTCCGTGGGACGAGGACATACGCACGGTAGCGGCCCAAGAGGGCCGCCTCAAGCTGCTGCAGTGGGCGCGCGCCCAGACCCCGCCCGCCCCGTGGGACGAGGCCACCTGCTACGCCGCGGCCGAGCGCGGGGACATCGAGATGCTGGAGTGGGCACGCGCACAGGACCCGCCTGCCCCGTGGGACGAGGACATGTGCGCGGTTGCGGCCAAGCGCGGTCACCTCGGGGTGCTGAAGTGGGCACGCAACCGGGAGTCGCCAGCCCCATGGGACAGGGGCACTTGCAATATGGCAGCCTACGGCGGTCACCTCGAGCTGCTTCGGTGGGTGCGCACCCAGACGTCGCCACCTCCATGGGGCGCTATGACCTGCGCGCACGCGGCCCATGGCGGTCACATCGAGTTGCTGCGGTATGTGCGCGCCACGGAGCCACGAGCCCCATGGGGAGAGTTCACTTGCCGTTGGGCGGCCTTGGGGGGTCACCTCGAGCTGCTGGAGTGGGTGCGCGCCCAGGAGCCGCCAGCTACATGGGGAAAGTTCACGCGCAAGTATGCGGCCCACGGCGGCCACCTCGAGCTGCTGCAGTGGGCGAGCGACCAGGGCGCCCCATGGGATGGGGACATTTGCGCGGTTGCAGCCAAAAGGGGTCACCTCCGGCTGCTGCAATGGGCGAGGGCCCACGAACCACCAGCTCCATTGGACGCCGACGTCTGTGTGGCTGCGGCCGAGGGCGGTTACCTCGAGGTGCTGCAGTGGGCGCGCGCCCAAAGCCCGCCCGCTCCATGGGGCGACACCTGCTCCAAGGCGGCCAAGGGTGGTCACCTTCACCTGCTGCAGTGGGCGCGTCGCCAGTTGTCGCCCGCCCCATGGGGGCACACCTGCGCAATGGCGGCCCACGGCGGCCATCACGAGGTGCCGCAATGGGCGCGCTCCCGGGACCCGCCTGCCCCTTGGGACGAGGCGACCTGCGAAGTGGCGGCCAGCGGCGGGTTCCTCGAGCTGCTGCAACGGGCACGCGCCCAGGACCCGCCTGCCCCCTGGAACGAGCGCACCTGCACGGTTGCGGCCACCCGCGGCGACCTCGAGCTCGTGCAATGGGCGCGCTCGCAGAGCCCGCCAGCCCCCTGGGACCAGGCGGCCGTCGTCCAGGTGGCCGAGGACCGACACCACTTGGATCTGCTACACTGGGCGCGCGCCCAAAGCGCGTGAGGTTGGATCGAGCTGTTGCAACAGAGGCCGATGTGTCTTGGCACCTTCAGGAAGTGTCCTGTGTGTTTGGGTGACCGCTTCAGGAGACATGGCCGCTTCGGGGTCAAAGATGTGCCGTAACCGCTTCAGCAGGCCCTCGACCATGGCACACCTGGACACTGGCACGCCTTCGCACACCGCTCCTTCGCACACCGCTCCCTCGCACGCCCCCCCCTTTTTTTGTGGGCGAGTGGATAGACTATGATCAATGGCACAATCCACTCTCACCCCGGCGACAAGGAACGACGCATTGGGTGGCTTTGGCGACAATGCACGTGCGATGGCGCGCCAGCTGAGCGATGTGTACAGACAAGGGTCCTTGACACGAGCCATGCATGATTGGCTGGACCGAATTCGAATGCCAGGGCAACGGTCTCCCGAGACTCGGTCCAATAAGGGCAGGTCCACTCTCACCCCAAAGACGAGGGACGCCGTCATTGGGCTGTTTGCGCAAAGTGATCTGCCGGTGGCGCACACATTTGCATCTGTGAACAGAGACGGCAGGGAAATGGCAAGGGGGCTTGTGTGCAGGGGACCGGCGACCTCGACACCAGCCATGCGTGAGCGGGTGGCCCGGATTGGGGGGCTCGGGCAATGGTTTACCGAGGCTCGGGCAAGGGAATTGGGCCTCTCGGGCCCGCAGTTCCTGGCGGAGCAATGGGACGGGAGGTTCTACCCGCATGATGCCGGCCGCATGACCCCGGGTCTGGACCGTCACATGCACCTCCCCCCGGTGTGGTTCAACTCGGGGTGGGAGCACCTCGAGGTAATGGACCCAGTCGACCTGCTCGTCGTCGCATCTGTATCCCGGGCGTGTGCAGCCACCATGCGTGAAGCACGCGTCGCCGGGGTGGCGGACCAGTCGGCGTTTCGGCTTCGGGGGCGAGAACTACCGCGCGCGCCGGGGGTGCAAACCACAACTAGCCACGTGCCACTGCCCTGGCTCCTCCGATCCTGCGTCGGTCCTGTGCGGGGGATCCGACTGACTGCACCGACCCAGGCGTCCGACGTATTTCTACCCGTGGCGGAGATCGACAAGATGCTGGGGTTGAAGGGGCTCGAGTCGCTCGGTTTGGATGGATATGCCCTCTGGGTTAACCCGGCCGCGGCCGGGTTGGCCGGAGCGGCCGGGGGGGCGGGCCCGGTGACACTCGACCTTTCCCATGGACCGAACCCGCAACTGTCCCAGTTCGAGTTGCGCAATTGCAAAGGGGTCGCGGAGGTGGTGCTCGACGGCGGGGAGCGCGCGGTAAACGGGGTCGAGCTTCGGGTCGAGTTGAGCCAGTGTGATCATACGACCAACTTGCGGGTGCAGGGGAAGCGAGTCGTCTGGGCGCGTGCCATTCAATGTACCAATCTCCGGGAGATGGACTGCGCTGACACATCGATGATCGACCTGCCCGAATTCGCCCTGGTTGGTTGCCGCAAGCTCTCGGTGGTGAAGCTGCCCCCCGCGCTGATCGGCATCGAGAGGTATGCATTCTTTGCATGCTCAGCGCTCCTGGAGCTGAAGATCCCGGGCGGGGTGATGTACATTGGAGGTGCAGCGTTCAAGTCGTGCAATCGGCTGCATACCGCGGCTCTGCCACTCGGGTTGTTGCAGCTCGGGCCGGACGCATTCGCCGAGTGCGCCCTGAGGCACGTGGTGCTACCGGGGGCGCTCGTTCACATGGGCAATGGCGTCTTCAGTGACTGCATTCGCCTCGAGTCAGTCGACATGTCTGCCGCGAGCCCCGGGGATTGGATGGACGACGCCGACCTGCCCGACCCTGGCGCCGCGTCGCGGGTGGCCCTCGGCGACGAGGTGTTCCGCGGGTGCACCGCCTTGCACACAGTGAAGCTCCCCGGGCTCACTCACATCGGCGTCGCACCGTTCAAAGGGTGCACCGCGTTGCGCACCATCGCCCTGCCACCCCTCGTGGGCCTCGGGATGCACGCGTTCCAATCCAGCGGCCTCGTGTCTGTGGACCTCAGCACGTCCAAGTTGCGCTCGGTGCCAACCGAAGCGTTCGACAAGTGCTACGCCTTGGCAAAGGTGGCCCTGCCGCCTGGGGCCACCCACATCGAGAAGCACGCGTTTCGCGGCTGTCTAACCCTAACCTCGTGGACATCTCCCTCGAGCACATCGTCCAACTCGACGAGGGCGCCTTTGAGGGCTGCGTGGCTTTGGCCAAAGTACACTTGGGGGGGGTCCAGTCGGTGGGTTCTTCAGCCTTCTCTGGGTGCGTGGCACTGAAGGATGTGGCGCTGGGCGGAGGACTGCTCGGGATCAAGGGCTGGGCGTTTGCATCCTGTGTCGCATTGACTCAGATCGAGCTGCTGGTCCGCCTGTCGTCCATTGGAATGTGGGCCTTTTGGGGAAGCGGCCTCCTGGTGCTTCGACCCCCCCTCGGCTCCATGCTCCAGCGCATCAAATCTGGCGGATTTGAGAACTGCGTCAACTTGGACACGGTAAACTGCGCCATGCGGTGCGACTGACATGGCTGGAAGGGCGTTTGTTCTTTGGCTGCCACCAGCTCTCCAGCTGTGTGTTTCCCAACCATCTCGACACTGTGTCCGATATGGTCTTCATGAGGTCGGGGCTCCGTTTCGTGGAGCTACCAGCCAGTCTCCACACTCTGTCCCCGCTAGCCTTTGCCGGGTGCGAACATCTGAGGGGGGCCGACTTCGGCAAGTGCGCACAGTTACGCATGAAGTACGGAGGTCGCGTCTTTCTCGGGTGTCATCAGTTGTCCGAGTTGGTGCTGCCAGTTCAGGTAAAATTATCAACCCAAGACGAAATGTATATGGATAGGGTTGCCGTCAAGACCGATTTGGCCGTTGTACAGCAGGCGGGGCCACAAAAGTAGGCCGCATTGTGGCTCGGTGTACTGGGTGACACCAACTTTGACTTGATGCACCGTGGCGCATCCGGCGGCCTTTTCAGCGTCGCATCCGGCAAAATCTTCAAGAAGAGCGACACCAGGGGTGGTTGGCCACTGTGGAGGGTTCTGCAGGAGTCGGGAATGGATACCAATTCATACAGCGCTCAGTTTGCGAACGCGGTTTCTGGGTTTAAGAGTTGACGGTCTGCCCGTACACTATTCCAACAAATCGGAAACACACTGTCCAACTCGAGTCCTGAAAGGAGTGTCAGCCAGCTCTTCCGTGCGCACGACGCTGTCCAACTCGAGCCCAGTGTCAGCCAGCTCTTCCGTGCGCACGACGCTGTCCAACTCGAGCCCAGTGTCAGCCAGCTCGTCCGTGCACACGACGCTGTCCTCAGGACCCTCGACGCCTCTCCTCGTTGGTTTGAGGGGCGGGAGCGTCGCCGGCGCCACTGGTTGCTGGTGGCGCTTCAGGAGGTGTCCAAGGTGCCCCCCAATTTTTTTGTGGGCGAGTGGCTCGATGTGTGTCGTGCTCGAGGTGTGTCGTGCTCGAGGTGTGTCATGCTCGAGGTGTGTCGTGCTCGATGTGTGTCGTGCTCGATGTGCTTCCAGGGTCCCACCGCGTGGATGGACGAGCCCAACCCCGACGGTGAAAGCGAGCGTCTCCCGATCCGTCAAGCAGACCTAACGGTCTGTCCGTAAACTTTTTTTGTGTCGAGGCCGGGGCCCTTCTGCAGGAGCGCCGCGAGGGGGGGGGGGCGTGCGCCATGCACGTCATTTGTGCCACCCCCCCCCCCCCCCCCCTAGGGGGGGGGGATGCGTATGCAATCGGCTCCACAGGGTGCACCCCCACCCCCGAGGGGGGCCCGTGCACCACAGAGGCCGCCCGATTCAATACACACCGCCGGGGGTCTGACACACCCGGCGGGAGTTGGCCACCCGACTGGGCGAGTCAGCTGTGTGCACTCGGACGGTCGTACATGATCGGGTCATGACAGGTGTCTCACGGCCGTCGCCGTCGCTCGCTAGCAGCCGCGCCGACTGGCGGACCGTGCCTGGTCGGGCGGGCCCGGATCGGGCCGACCGCCGGGACCGACCTGCGGCCAGCTCGGCCAATTCGGCCGCCTGCACACGACGGTACTTGGCAGTCTCAATGTTCGGTTCCCGCAGCATCACCCCGGGACGCAGCACCAGCACCAGCAACCGCCGGTCGGACCCGGCCGAGTTGCCCTCGACCCGGTGCTCGCAGCACCCTCGGAACGCATACGCTTGCCCGCGCCGCCCGCCCAGCCCATTGGTTGGCCCGTCGGCCAAGTTGCCCAGCTGCGTCCTCCCGTTGGCGGCTGTGACCGCGTCCAGCGGCACTATCACGTTCAACAAGCTGCCTGGTTGCTCCGTGTCCACGTGCCAATGGCCGTGTCTCCCCACCCGCTGGTCGCTCAGCTCCACTGTCAGCAGCTCCAGTTCCGGTTGCCCCACCAGCGCCGCGCTGCGCCGCGACAGCTCCTCCGGCAGCTCGGCAAATTCGGCCGCGCCCGGAAGCTGCGCGTCGGCCGCCATGATGAAGCCCGGCCCCAACATGAGCCCCTTGAGACTTCGCTGTTTGTACGTCTGCAGCCAACACCCATGCGCCTCGGTCGCCACTCGCTCCAGCAGCCGCATCTCCGCCTCCGGCACGTGCAACAGGCTGGGCCACGGTCCGGCCTGTGCAGATGGGCGTTGGTGCAGCGCCTTGAGTGTCAATGCAAGAGCCGACGCGCTTGGGGGAGCCATGCCCGTCCGGTGTTCGACCCTACCGGTGGCCAGTGTAAAAAAAGGCCGGTCGACTGGGACGTGGCTTTGGTCAACGGCTTGCCCCTGCCCGGTGACGTCGACGCCCCCGCCAACACGGCGCTCTACACCTACTTCCCACCGGATGCGCGCAAGCAGGCCGGCGTGTGTGGCCAATCTGGTCGGGACCTCGCGATGGTGGCGTACGGTGTGGTCGAGGCTCGCGCAGATCGAATCGGAGGAACCTGGGCTGAAAGGTGTGGTGGTCGCCAAGCGCTGGTGGCTCAACCTGGTGCCGGGGCTCAGACCCTTTCTGGAAACCAACCAGAACGAACCGATCGCCGCCGCGTCGCGCGGCCGGGTCTGGCCGGGCAAGGCGCCGAGCCGCGAGTAGCAGAACGCGGCGCTGAACGCAGTGGGCACGCGGTAGTCGTCGGCCGTGCCCTCGATGGCGCCCTCGGCCATAGCCGAAGTGTGCACCACCCCCGCCGAGTAGTCGTCCACCCGGCCGCTGAGCGGCGCGCCGTCGCCGTCAAACGACTGGCCGATCAGCCCGTGGGGCCAGACGGAGAGCTCCGCCTCGGGTACACGGGGCGGGAGGGACAGGTCCAGGCGGTGGCGCGGGGCCTCGTGGCGACCAGACACGGGCTGCGAAAGGACCGAGACGCGCCACTCCGGCAACTCGACCTCAAGGGACAAGTAGCCCCGCGACAGGGCGGCGGCGCCGCACGCGCGGCGCGTGTTGTAGCCCACCAGCGCCGCGCTGCGCCGCGACAGCTCCTCCAGAAGCTCGGCAAAGTCGGCCGCGCCCGGCAGCCGGGGACTGTGAAAAAAATCGGTTCTCTTGGAAACACACACAGCTTCACGATGACCGCACTCCACCATACCATATACACCTTTTGGAAAGGTGACCTCCCCCCGGTTGCGCGGCGGTGTATCGCGTCCATTCAGCGCCAGAACCCGTCCAGGCCACTGCGGGTGCTCGGGTCGAGTGACCTCATGGACCGGGTACCGGGCTTCGACTCCCTCGACATTGTGCACCAATCCGACTGGATCCGAACCGAGCACATTGCACGTTACGGGGGAGTCTGGCTGGACCCGACGATCGTGATGTTTGAGCCGGTTGAGTCCTGGCTGGTGGAGGGCGAGCTATGCGGCTTCGCCAGGTTGCACGACGTGGACGTCATCGAGAACTGGGCTTTCTCGGCGCCACCGGGGAACGCGCTAGTGCGGGCTTGGAGGGGAGAATTCGCCAGAGCAATCGCCATGGGGTTTGATGCCTACAAGCGGAGCGGTCCGGTGGTGGCACGCATGGGTGTCACGCGCTTTCACGCCGAGCAGTTGCCGTACCTTACGCACCAGGCGGCTCTCGTCATGGCGGCAAGTGGATCGGTCGGTGCGCTGCGCTTCGCCAAGGCGAGCGGCGGGCACAACCCGCTGCAGTACCTTGTAGACGCCCGGTACAACGGGTCGCTGGCCGTACACACGCTGCTGCACACGAGATGCAACCCGGGCTACCGCATGATCAAACTCGCCCGGAACGAACGCAACCGATTGACCCGCGCGCTGAAAGCGGGGCGGTTTGTGGACGGGGGGTTTGTGAGCGAGGCGCTGTTGTGCGAGCGCGTTGACTCTGATTGGATGTTGGCGCTCACATGCGTCCTGCTCGGGGTAGTCATCGTTTCCATGGGTATTTGGGGTCACGAATGGCACACTGCGCATCGCTAAACTCGTCCTCCGCGATGAGCCGGCAGTAGTCGTACCGGTCCCTTGCCTGGCACTGGTCGGTCTCGCGTTCCCTCCAGAGAACCCAGTCCGAGCCACCCCGAGCCTCATTTCGACCGATTCGAAGTGGGTCGGTCGTGTCCAGCTGAATGAGGCTGAACAATTGCCTGCAGAACTGCAGGTAGTCCCTGACCGGCATGGGCTCGTGCTAGATGTTGACAATGGCGTCCCGCATGACTGGGCTAGACCGCGGCACAGACAGTATGCCCTAGTAGACCGTGGTGGGGTCCACGCACGAGACAACCGTGTAGCAGGCCTGCTTGTCCGGGAACATTTCGGCCAATGGCTTTGTCAGGACGGTCTTGATGTCGAGGTACACCCCCCCGAACCGGTACAACATGCAGTAGCGCCACAGATCGGCCCGGTGGGCGCCGGTGAGCTGCCCGAAACGGGTCACGATGGCGTCCCCAAACGGGCGGAGGGAGTGGATGCACTCCCGGTCGTCGGCGAATGTAATGTCGAAGCCATGGGCAAACCGCCGGAACATTGCCAAGGTCGCATCGGGGACGGCCGCCGGGTCGTGGAACGTCAGGAACAGGCGATTGGGGCGCGGTTCCGCGCACCGGAAGCTGTCCAACCCATGCGAGCTCACCAGTAGCTGACAGGGCGCGGCGTTCGCCGCACCGGCGCGGTAGGACGCGCGCGCGATGCCGAGGTTCGATAGTAGCAGGACCAACACGAGCAGTATGATGGGCACCGCCAGGTTGCCCGGGTGCGCCATGCGGCAGGTGATGGCCTCCTGTGCTTGTCGATGAAAAAAGTTCTCGAGGAAAAAAGTTCTGTGCTTGTGGAGGAAAAATGTTCACAAGAAAGTACGCCCCGCCGAGCAGTTTTCCATTGTCTAGCGCGATGAGGGGCATGCTGAGGTGTCCGAGGCGCCCCGCCGAGCATTTTACCATTGTCTGGCGCGATAAGGGGCACGCTGAGATGTCCGAGGCGTGCCGCGTCCGAGGTGTCCGAAGTGCATTACGTCCGAGGTGTCCAAAGTGTGTTACGTCCGAGGTGTCCGAGGCGTGCCGCATTCGAGGTGTCTGGGGTGTGCCACGTTCAAGGTGTGCCACGTCCGAGGTGTGCCACGTCCGAGGTGTGCCACGTCCGAGGTGCGCCACGCCCGAGGTGTGCCACGCCCGAGGTGTGCCACGTCCGAGGTGTGCCACGTCCGAGGTGTGCCACTTCCGAGGTGCGCCACGCCCGAGGTGTGCCACGTCCGAGGTGTGCCACGCCCGAGGTGTGCCACGCCCGAGGTGTGCCACGTCCGAGGTGTGCCACGTCCGAGGTGTGCCACATCCGAGGTGTGCCACGTCCGAGGTATGCCGCATCCGGGATGTCCGAGGTGTGTCACGTCCAGTGTGTCCGAGGCATGGCGCGTCCGAGGTTTACCCTTGATGTGGGCGAGGGGGCGAGGAGCGCCACGACACACCTCGGACAACTCAGCCACTCCTCGAACACTGCACACATCGGAACCCTCGGCCACACCCCCTGAAGGGGTCACGACACACCTCGACCTCGCACACACAACACACATTCGACACCTCGCACACACAACACACATTCGGCGCCTCGGACACCCACCTCGGTCGCACCTCGGGCATCTAGGCCACACCTCGGTCAGGACGCACCTCGGCTCGTCGCGGGCGCCCCTTGAAAAATATGACTGCCAATGTCATTGACATGTGGAGCACCGGCGTCGGCGCGCCGCCCGTGGCAGCGTCCCACCAGCGACTGGCCGCGGTGCAAGATCTCGCCGGACACTGGGCCCACCGGGGCGCCACGAAAGCGCTGCTCAAGGCGGCCAACCTCGAGGTGCTGTCGCATGACGGCAAGAGCATTTCGCTGATGTTCACACAGGCCGACAGCGCCTGGATCGCAAAGCTCAGTTTTCAGGATGCCGACGACAAGGACCACCGCGCCGCCGTCGAGGAGTTTGTCTCGCGGCATTTGATGGAGTTCGCAGCGGATGTACCGTTCGTGATGCACTGTGTCGCCAACCACACGCTGCCGGGGGTGACGGCTCTGTTGAACGGCGGCCCCCTCGCTGCGCTGTTGGACCACCTGCGCGACAATATATTCAGGAAAGTTTACCTCTTGGTCGTCGGTGAGTTCGTCTCCTCGTACCGGGTGGAGTTGAACGAGGACGCCCCGTTGGCGGTGCACTACCTGGAAGAAGGCGAGATCGGGGACGTGACGACCCTCCGGTTGACGTACAAGAGCGGCATGGCGCTCGCTCCGTCGCCCTCCGCCCACTCGCAGCCGCAAGACGTGACGGCCCTCTTGCAGAACGGCCCCTTGGCCATGGACTTCGAGGAGTGGATGGCTGAAGCGACCTCAAACAAGGTGTTCCAGACCATCCACTCGAACCCGACCGGATACTTGATGATGAGTGAACGAGGGATGGGCCTAACCCTGCGCGACTTCCTCGACTGGGCAACTCAACACCCCCAGGGGTCGCAGCCCATGCAAGACCTCGAGGCGGTGTCTCTCCAGCTCGTCTACTTCCTCGCGGCGATCGAGCGCCTGGGGATCGCGCACAACGACCTGCACCTCCAGAACATTCTCGTCGTGCGCCTCTCGGACAAGGTACGGTTCAGGCTGTGCGACCGGCCGGACGAGGCGCGAACGCGTTCGCGCGGCAGCGCCGCGCCCGAGGGGTTCGAGCTCCGCTTGCCCCCCACGCGCTGGATGTGCAGGGTCATCGACTGGGACATAGCGTTGATCAACGGCTTGCCCCTGGCCGGTGGCGCCAAAGCCCCCGCCAACACGGGGCTCGACACCTACTACCCGCCGGATGCGTGCAAGCAGGCCGGCTTGTGTGGCCAACCTGGTCGGGACCTCGCGATGGTGGCCTACAACGTGTGGTCGAGGC
>Ga0209390_10009494_pt1 | contig 11665 bp, 12 predicted proteins | sample BON01_FD_187212 | JGI IMG/M metagenome (GOLD analysis project Ga0209390, IMG submission 187212) | Freshwater microbial communities from Lake Bonney liftoff mats and glacier meltwater in Antarctica - BON-01 (SPAdes) (version 2) | ecosystem: Environmental > Aquatic > Freshwater > Ice > Glacier... | reverse complement strand
CGGGCGAGCACTACATCGTCACCACCGCCGTGGCCTGCATGGAGGTGAGTTTCGGCAGGTGAAGGGGAGACGCCCGTTGCAACGCGCCGCAATGTAGACTACTTGTATCGTGCTCAAACTAATGTGTTCTATCATTCATTCACCTACAACCAACCACACAGTGCGTAAAGGTCGTCACGTGCTTGGTCGTGGAAGGATGGGTAAGTCTTGTTTCTGTGTCCCTTTCTCTTGTTCTTTCCCTTTATAGTTTCTGCGCCCCCGTCCTTCTGTCAAACCAACCCACTCCTTCGTTCTCCCATCCTCAAAACACGTCCTCCATCATTACATCTCCTCTAGCCCACCCTCCCTCCCTCACTCCATCCCCATCAAAAACAGAATTTCAAACGTCTCCCCGACTTCCTCGCCCACCTCCGCCGCGAAATCCTCAAGCCCCGCGAGCTCCTCCTCCTCTCCGTCCCCTCCCTCCTCTACACCCTGCAAAACAACCTCCTCTACATCGCCCTGGCCAATCTCGACGCCGCCATCTACCAAGTCTGCTACCAGCTCAAAATCCTGACCACCGCCCTTTTCTCCGTGCTCCTTCTCAAGCGCGCCCTGAGCCGCATCAAATGGATCTCCCTTATCATCCTCACCGTGGGCGTCTCACTCACGGAGCTCGACGCACATAAAGTAAAGCCTTCTTCCTCCTCCTCCAACGATCAGTCCCCCACCCTAGGTTTCCTGTGCGTGCTCATGGCCTGTCTCACCTCGGGTTTTGCTGGGGTGTGGTTCGAAAAGATTTTAAAGGGCGTCGGCAGTCGTACTCCTCCCCCCCTATCCGGCAAGGCCGCTGCTGCTGCTGCTGATGACGGTGTAGCAGGAGGAGGCACCTCCTCGTCCTCTTCCTTGCTAGTCGGCCCCGGGCCCGCCATCCGTCGTCTCTCCACCACCACCTCCTCCACCACCGTTCCCTCCACCCCCTCCTCCTCCTCCTCTACCCCTTCCTCCTCCTCCTCCTCTTCAACCTCTGATGCTACTGCTGCTGCGGCCAAGAGCATGTGGATCCGCAACATCCAAATGGGGGCTACCTCCGTGGCAATGGCCCTCCTCGCCGTCTACAGTAAAGACGGGGCCGTCGTCGCCGAGAAAGGGTTCTTCTACGGGTACAATCGAGCAGTGATTGGCGTCATCCTCTTGCAAGCCTTAGGAGGGTTGGTCGTCGCCCTCGTAGTAGTCCACGCAGATAACATCATGAAAGGCTTCGGCTCGTCAATCTCCATCGTTTTATCGTGTACCCTGGAATGGCTCTTTTGGGACTTTCAACCCTCCTTGCGCTTTGTCCTGGGGGCGGGCCTGGTTAATGTTGCCCTGTATGTCTATCAAAGCGAGGGACTGCCACGCTTTTTGGGGGGCCCGGGGAGCAGTAGTAGTAGTGGTGGAGGAAGTGGGGTAGGAGGAGGAGGGGAGAAGGAGGGGAAAATAGGGACGGGAGGCGTGACTGCGCTGCTGGGGGGGCTGGTGGGGGGAGGAGGGGCGGGCGGCAACAGTAGCAGCAGCAGCAGCGGTGGTGGCTCGACTTCCTCTGGAGGAGGGATTTTGCCGTTTGTTCACATTCCTAAGTCACACGCTCGGGACGTGAAAGGTTGGTTTGGTTCTGGGAGTGCTCGCAAGGCCGCCTTGTCGCCACCAGCTGCCTCTGCGCCTGCGGCGTCTGCGTTGTACTTGCCCTTCAAAAATGGGTTCGACAGCCCTTCCTCCCCCTCCTCCTCGCCCGCGGGAGGGACGGCGGAGTGGAGGCAACCATATGCCAGCAGCAATAGTGGTAGTGGGGAGGGAGGGAGGAGGGGTAAAGGGATTGGTGTAGAGTAGCAGCAGCTGCAGCAGCAGCAGCAGCAGCAGTCAAAAGTCAGTATACTGGAAATAGTAGTAGTTTGGGTGTGGAAACAGTGGAGGAGTGCAAATTTAGAAGAGTGAGAGAGTGAGAGAGGGGTTGATGAGAATGCATGCACACAAATCCAGACTTATATTTGTTTTGCTATTTTTCATTTGTATACATGTCAACTGTGAACGAAAAGGGCCAAAGATCAAATGGAGAGAGCGACAGCGCGCCAAAGTATAAAAACAAAAAGCACAACGCCGCTGGCATACGCTCCTTGAATAGATTAGACAACGGCAGCAACAACAACAACCAAAAACAGTCAGTCAGTTAGTCAGGCGTTGACTCCCAATGCGCGCGCAGGAGCGTCGCTACCCAGCCCCACCAACCAATGTCACATATGAAAAGAATGAAATTGAAATCAACACCGGCAGCATTTACGACGGAAGTCTGCATCTATTAAATCGCTTCCTTTTCTAGACAGCTACCCCTTCTTGGCCTTGTGCTTGCCCTTGCCTTTCCGTGAACGCGTAGGCGATTCACCGGCCCCAGACCCATCCAACCCTTCCTCCCCCACCTTCTCCGTGATGGTCAGCCCTACCAACCGCTTGATCTTGCCCAGCTCCGCTTGTCGCCGTGTCGTGTACTTGGCCGTCTTGCGGTCGTCCGTGACCCGCAACGAGAGCTTGGCGTCGCAGTGCCGATACTTGAGCACCAGCCGTGTCTTCTCCCCACTCCGGGCAAACAGGTCCGCCACGTGCTCCTGCAGAATTTCCACCGTGGCTGCCTTGGTCGTGTTGCCCTTCTTGCCCTTGCCCGTCATGGTGGCTCGCGTTTGCAGGGTGTGGCAAACAAGGGCTCCGCGCGCCTGCCTGTGATGATGGGGGTAGCGAAGGAGGGGAGGGGGAGGCGTGAGGCAGGCAGATTTGTGATGGCCGCAGTCGATTAATCGAGAAAGCAAGCTGGCAGACATGGAGAGCACCATGTCTCGCTTGTCCTTGGGCAGGTGGTGGGGCGTGTCTGTGCGTTCTTGGTGCAAAAGGTGGTCACTGTGTGGCTTGCCATGTAGCTATTGCATTAGCCTTCCTCCCATGCCTTCGGCCTCTATCGCCTCTACTTACGCAGCACTCGCACTCACTCAGACGCCCCCACCACCATCCACACAGGGACTGAGAAAACTACATTGTCGCCAGGACAAGGCCGTCGGGCAGGGCGCGGCGTTCGAGGTAACTGTAGCTACAGAAAGGACACACAGCGGCAACGAGGTGGTCGGACACAGAGGAGGTCAGCAATGATGAGGCTGGCGGGCCAAGGCACAAGGGTCCTGTCAAGACGGCGGCCACCACCATCAACAGCAGCTGCGCCAAGAGCAGAAGCACGGCGGCAATGCGCACCAGCACTTGCGGCAACATGTTCTCCTTCACTCCACGGCTCTCGACCCCACCACCTCGCAACAGCCTTTGCCCTGCTACCGTCCCACCGAGCCTTTAGCGCCTCCTCCTCCTCCTCCTCCTCTGCACCCGACACCCACCTCCCATCTGTACCACCATCATCGCTTTTAGAAGATCCCACCACATGGCACGCCTGGATTTATGACTCCATCCCCGTGCAGGGTATGCAAGGCCTCCTCGAAACAATGCAGGACACCACGGGCCTACCCTGGTGGGCGTCCATCGTCGTCTCCACCCTGGCCTTCCGCGTAGCTTTGCTCCCTATCGTGCGGTATCAAGCACATGCCCTCAGTCGTCTAGCCAAGGCGGGGCCATTGCTCATGGTGTTGAATCAAGCTATTTCCAAGCGTCTCGACGGGATTCGACCGGGGGACGTCAAGGCAACGACTGCAGCCTGCAAAACCTATGCTTCTGGAGTGAATGCCGCGCTCAAGGTGCACCACGTCGGGTTGCTCGCCGCCGTAGCCTCGCCTTTGGTCCAACTGCCAGTGTTTATCACCTTTGCTTTGGCGAATCGTCGGATGATTGACACCCATGTCCCGGGGCTAGAAACCGGAGGCCTGGCGTGGTTTGAAGACCTGACCGAAGCCGACCCCCTCCTCATCCTCCCCGCGCTCTGCCTGGGTTCCACCTACATGAACTTGGAGTTGGGTTTTGCCCGCTTGCATGAGTCGCAGACGATTTTGCGGTTCTTGAAGGACAACTTGCAGTTGCTGCTCATTTTGGGGGCTCCTGTCTCGTCGACCCTCCCGGCGGGTGTCTTTGTGTACTGGTTCACTTCCAGCATGTATGGTCATGCCCAGCATTTTGCCTTGCGCAACGCAAGTGTCCGTGATGTGTTGGGTTTTCCCCCCATGCCGGTACTACCAGCAGCAGGAGGTGGGAATGCTGCTGTCAGTGCGAAGGAGGAGGAGAGGCCGTCTCTGCCCCCTCTCTCGGCGTCGCCGTCGTCGTTAGGAAGGGGAGGCGGGGCGGCCTTGGTGGACCCCCGGCTCTTGTCCCAAGCGCTGCAGGCCATCGAGAAGGTCGAAATCAGGCGGGCCGCTCGTCTGAAGCAGAACAGCAGCGACCGCGAGTCGGAAGGGAGGGAGGGCGAAGGGAAAGGACAGAAAAAGAGCGGCCCGGTGTTCTCGACTTACCCCACTACCAAGAAAGGGAATTGAAATTACACGAGCGACAGCGCTGCACAACAAAGAGCTGAAATTCTGGAACGAATAACGAAGAGTCTCTCTTGTCTATGCCTTTACTGCTGTTTACTTTACCTCAGAAAAGGGAAAACCAACCTCCCCATCCTTTGCTCATGGGCCTTCAATCGTCATTCCCGCCGCGCTCTGCCCTTTGCCCAACTCTTCGTCTCACACACCCCACCCCACCACACCACAACCACACAGGAGCTTGACGACGACAAGGGGAATATGCTGCTGCCGAAACCCCGCCTCCTCTGAGCCTTGCCGGACCCTTGCTTGCCCTCCGTCATCTCAAACGCACAACATTCTGCCCAGACAGACAGGAGCAACATGCTGCCACAACTCCCCTCCCCAGCCCTGGACGAGGAGCCCTTGTTGCGGCGGCCGCTATTGGTGCAGCAACAGGACGATGACGCTCCCGCACGCGGCAACACAAACAAGCCTGCGTTGCGGCGGCCGCGTCAATACACCCACTACAGCAGCTCCTCCCGTTCCATCCTTATCCGCTTGCCGAATGACCGCCTAGTCAAAGTGACACAAGGAGACGAAGACGAGGACGACAGCGACGACGACGATGCCGACGATGGAGGCAAGGGCAGGGAAGGCCGCCTACAGACCAGCGTGCTCCAATTTGGGGCATGCGGACTGCGGGTGTGTGGGCACAACGTCTGGTGGGGTGGCCTGAGCACAGCAACCAAGCTGATTTGGGCCTACTATTTCTTCAATTGGACCATCATCTTCCTCGCCCTTGCCGTATGTAAGTCGACTCAACATAAGGAAGGGTAAATCGCGGCCTCCTAGCCCACTCACCTCCCTCTCACTCTCCCTCCCTATTCCCTTGCAGGTACGTTGATTTCTATCGTGTACGAGGCCTTGGAAACTGGGGATAGCTTGGGGCAAGCTGCCGTTGTCATTGGACTCCTGCCAGTGATTACGCTGCTGTGGCTCTTCTTTAGCTTTGTGTATTGTGTTTTGTTTTGGGGCGTGTGGGATGATTTCTACGATTTAGAAGCTTCACTCGTGGCCGTGAGACGGAAATTGCGGAGCTCGCTTGCCAGAAGTACCTTGACAGCCCTCGTCACCTTCTGCATCAACGGACCAGTCCTCTTCAGCCTGGCTGTCTTTTGTGTGCAACTGAAGAAGACGGCCAGCGACTTGCTTTGGAGAACGCAGTTCTTTTTGAGTTTTGCGTGTAATGTCGCTCTGGTCTTCCTCTTTTTCGCTGGGGCTTTGCTTGGACAGGACCACTCCATTCTCAGACGAGCAAAGAGGCGCAAGTCGGCCGCTGCCGAGGCAGAAGGCTTGCCCACCAGCCCTTCCTTCCCTCCTCTTGCAGCTGGAGCGGGGTGCCTGGCACGGTGTCGGCACACGCTCGGGCTGATTGTGCACAGCCTGCTTCATAGCGAGGCCAGCCAAGCCATCAGAATTTATATGCGATCGACCATTCAAGCTGGTGGTGCTCTTCGCAGCAGTGCCTCGCCTTGGGGTCGTTATGCAGCGCAGTCTTTCTTGCCTCGGCCAGTGGATTTGGACGGCTCTACCATCAACCCTTTAGAGGAGGACGCGCGTGACGACAACGACGACGACGACGGCAGAAGCAGCGGCGAAGCCAAGATGGAGCACGGCAGGAAGGACGGCAATGACGAGGACGAGGACGAGGAACGCCTCGAGCAACGACAGTCACACCAACGGCGGCGGCGCCAGCTGGCAAGCCAAGGAGTCAAACCCTGGCCCACGCCGTGGCACATAGGCTGGTACAGCCTGCACTGGTGGAGTGGGATAACCGGCCGGCGCCTAGATGAAAGCCCCTACTTCCCGCTCCTTGTGACCTTACCCTGGACACTCCTCCTCCTAACCACTCTCGTCCTTCTCGCGTATACAGCGCTGTCCGTCCGGGCATACGTCCTCTTTGGCTTCATCATCTCGTACTACATGGCAGTGCCTCTCCTCCACGCCATCTGCGCCCGACTCGTCGTCATCTACTGCAGTCCCGTCGGTCTCTTAGCCCTGGACGTGGCACTCACCCTCCTCCTGGTCGCGGGCTTCTTGCTCTGCCTCTCCCTAGCATCGTACTACTTGGGCGTAGCCGTGATTGTGGTCATCCTCCTATCTAATGGCCTAGTCCTCCTTGCTCACGTTCCCGCCATACGTGACAGACAGCTTCCTCCCCCCCGCACACACGAAGAAGGCCTCGCCTTTCACACTAAGGCCCGCACACACACCATCATCACCACGGCACGCAAGTGGGGATTTGCCTCCATCCTCTTCCTCCTCGTCTTGGTCCTGTCCTTACGGACGGTCCCGGAAAATTACCAACAGGCCCACGCGGCCTACAGCGCCGCTCGAGACCACGCTCGAAACCCACTGCTTAAACCATCACACCTCTCCCCATCCTCCTCGCCTGGCGATGCCGCATCAGCAGCAGCAGAAGCAGCAGTAGATACCGCGCAAGCTCCGCAGCCGTACGCATTTTGTTTGCAGACATTTTCGAGAGATCGATTGACTGTTTTGGACCTGGCGCATGTTAGTAATGCTGCCTACATGGATTCAGCCGAGTTGCAGAGTTACCTGGTCGAGAACGTGCCGAGGCATCGCTTTACCAATATCTCATTGGTGGATTTGGGGCAGTATGGTCCGGTGACATATTTGTTTGATCTGCCCCATAGCAAGGTGTTGCTGTGGGGAATTAGGGGGACAGACGCGCTGTTTGATTTATTTCAGGACTTGGATGCTTACTCCGAAGCGATTTTGATTCAACTATGCACGTCTTTGTTTCCTTTGTATGCCAGCCCGATCTTTCAACCTCTGCTGAATAAATTTGTGGGAACTAGCTATCATTTGGTGGAGACGCTGGCCACGCTGAAGGACGTCTTGTTAAATAGGCAGCAGGGCAGTCAGATGGAAATCACCAACAAGGGAAAACCGGGAACAAGGCCGGGGCAGGGCGAGGCGGCGGCGGGGATGCGGTATTACTACGATGCCCTCGGTGCGTGACTTTGGGCGGCAGAAGGGTGGGAATGGAATGATCCTTTGATTCGTCGCTTCTTATTTAATTTATTTGATTCATCGTCTTATCTATCTCACTATTCTTCTCTCTCTAACCACCTCTCACCACACCCTTCCTCCTCTCCCATCCCACCAGCCATTTACATCACCAGCACCATCCTCACCGATCCCTACTACCAAGGCTACGAGCTCCTCTTCACGGGCCACAGTCTCGGGGGCGGGGTCGCTCAAATCGTCGCCTCCCGCTTGAAATGCGTGGCGGTCGTATTTTCTGCCCCGGGTGTCGTCCTGTCACGACGAAAATTCAAAATTTCCTTAGATGATATCGATGCATTCAATGTTAATGTGTGGGCGGTGGGGGATTTGGTGCCTCTTATTGACCAGCAGAGCATCAAGGCCCAGACAATCAGGTGTTCGCCCGAGAGGATGAGTTATCACTGTCATTCGATTTTGCACACCATTGATGAAATAGAGGGGAGTTGCGGGGATGGGGGGGAGGGGAGGGAGGGAGGGAGGGAGGGCGGGAAAGAGATGGAGGGTGGATTCAAAGCGTAAATCAAGACGAGAAAAGACTGCGCTGTATCTTAATGTATAAAGGAAAAGTGAAAGAGGAATGCACTTACATACATATTCAAAAAAGAAAGCAAAGAACGTGAAAGGTGTGTTTTAAATGCTGATTTCATTGCCTTGTGCTTCGACACACACATATTGCTGCTAGAACAGAGCAATCAATTCGTCTGACTTGTGCTGCTTCTTTCTTTTTTCTTTGAGCCGTCTGTTCTTCTCTTTCTTTTCTGATTCTTTGTATTCCTACTAAGTTCTTTTTTTCGTGACCTCTCCTCGTCTTCCCTGTCCTCCCATCCCGCTCTCTTCCCTCTCCTCCCCCCCCCTCCCCCCCCCCCCCCCCCACTTTACAAGTACATGGAAACAGGGATGTTGCCCTTCTTTCGGTACAACGCCTTCTCCTTGGCTTTGACAAAGTCGTCCTGGGTCACCTTCATCCTCCTCTCCCGCAACGCCAACAGCCCCGCCTCCGTGCACACCGCCTTGATGTCCGCCCCGCTCAACTCGTCCTTGGCCATGATAAAGACCTCCAGGTCCACGTCATCGCTCAAGGTCATTCGCCCCGTGTGAATCCCAAAGATGCGGCGCTTCGTCTTGATATCCGGCAGGGGAAACTCGATCTTTCGATCGATTCGGCCAGGACGAATGAGGGCAGGGTCCAGAGACTCAATTCTATTGGTAGCCATAATCACCTTGACATCCCCCCGCTCATCAAACCCATCCAGCTGGTTCAGCAACTCCAACATCGTCCGCTGAATCTCCCGGGTACCCCCCGAGTTGGAATCGTACCGCTTGGAACCCACCGCGTCAATCTCATCGATAAAGACAATGGAGGGCGACAAATCGTCTGCCACCCGAAACAGCTCCCGCACCAGCTTCGGCCCATCCCCCAAATACTTCTGAATCAGCTCCGAGCCCACCACGCGCAAGAATGTGGCCGACGTCTGGTTCGCCACGGCCTTGGCCAGCAAGGTCTTGCCCGTGCCGGGCTCGCCGTAGAGAATGACGCCCTTGGGGGGCCGGATGCCGATGTCCTCGTACAGCTCCGGGTGGGTCAAGGGCAGCTCCACCGCCTCCTTGATCTCCTGGATCTGCGACTCGAGGCCACCAATGTCGGCGTAGGACTCGAGCGGGGCCTTCTCCACCTTCATGACCGAGACCATGGGGTCCGTGTCGTCCGACAAGATGCCCACCACCGCCATCACCTTGTTGTGCAACAGCACCGTGCACCCGGGCTCCAGCAAGTCCTGGTTCACAAACGAGAGCACGCCCACGTAGTACTCGGGTCCGACCGACGACGAGACGATGGCGTGGTTGTCGTCGATCATCTCCTCCAGATTCCCCACCGCCAAGGGGCTGCCCCGCAGGTCCTCCACCTTCGCCCGCTCCTCCTGGTCCTTCTCCTCATGGGGACGGAACACCTCCTGGTTGCGAATAAACTCCTCCTCCAGCAACAGGAAATCCTTGATGCGGTCCAACTTGAGCAACCGCAGCTTACACTTGGACGTGGGAAAGACTTGCGGGATGCGCACCGCCGCGGAAGGGCCCTTGCGACGACGACGCCGCCCGCTCCTGGCCGCCGGGCGGGGTTCAAACTTCTTCTTCTTGGTCTTGTCCTCCTTCTTCTGGTCGCCTTGGCCAGGGCCCTGCCCGCCTGGCGGAGGCATGCCTCCCGGCGCTCCTTGCCCCATTGCTGTGGCTGTGGTGTGGGGGAGGGTGTGGTGTGCAATAGGGTGGGGTTAGAAAGGAGGAGGGACTGGGGTAGGTGATGACGGTGACGGGAAGAAGGGGAGAGCGAGGCGGCAGTGTCTGACGAGCAAGGCCGCGGCACCACGCCGTCCTTGGCAGGCAAAGCGTATGTGTCCTAGTGGAGACTCTGCGTGAGGGCTTAGGTGTCCGCAAGGTTTCACATCGTAGAGTAAAAGAGGCAGCCCACAAAGGCAGAGAAGTCTTCGAAGTCGAGGGCTTCACTGCTTCGCCTCGGCGAGTCCCGATGACGCCGGATTTGCTGATGACTTGTGCCGCTTCGTTGGTTTGGCTCGATGCCTGTACGCTCGAGCTACGCCCTGTCTACACATAGACGCCACAGGGAGATGTGTACCGCGCCAGGCAGCTTGCGGGTGGGCTCGGTAGAGATAGTGCCTTGATCCCCCCAAGCTCGAGACAAAAGCGCACGAACACGGCTTTCTCACGCCGCCATCATCTTATCCACAGCACATAGCCATATGTCGTCGGCCAGCAGCCGTTCCGCGGCCACGCGCGCGGGGGACCAAGCCTGGGCCAAGATGAGCAAGATGGTACGTTTGTGCGAAGTGGTTTTGTCTGTGTCTATGTGCCTTTCTCTCCCTTCCTCCTCCTTGCCGACCTCCCCACCCCTTCCATTCCGCTTCACACAGAACGCCGAGTTGTTCAACCTGACATACGGGGCCATGGTCATGCAGTTGATTCGGGACTACGAGGACGTGCAAGCCGTAAACCAGCAGCTGGACAAAATGTACGTGTGTGTCTGCAGTAATGGCTTGCTTGGGTGTGGTGGGGTGGCTTCCTCCTAGTGCCTCGCTTGCTGTCTTGGGCACGTGTTCTTTCCTCCTCCGCAATGGTCTGCAAGACCATTGCGGCCTGTGGATTGACTTGTGGGGTGTTGTATTTCAGGGGCTTTATTGCGGGGGTACTACGTGCTTCATTATCTCTCTTTGTGTATGCGGTGCCTAATTCTTTCATCGCGCCCTCCTTCCTTTCCTCTTTCCTCCACCATTTTTCATGGCTCCTGCGAAATGTCCTCCGCTGCTCCCTTCCCCCCGCATCACTGAACAAACGATTTCATCAAATCATTCTTTCATCCGAAAAGAGCCCCTTAGAGCCCACCCACTCACTCCATTTCCCCTCCTCCTCCCTCCTCACCGCTCCTCACTCTAGGGGCTACAACATCGGGCAAAAGCTCATCGACGAATTCCTCGCCAAGTCCGGCGTGGCCAACTGCGGGAATTTCCGAGAAGTCGCCGAAGCCGTGGCCAAGGTGGGCTTCAAGATGTTCTTGGGAGTGGTGGTGGAGGTGACGAGCTGGAATGCCGAGGGCACGGCGTTTAGTTTGCAGGTGTATGAGAACCCTCTGGCGGACTATGTGGAGCTTCCGCCGCAGTACTCGGGGCTGGTCTATTCGAATTTGTTGTGTGGCGTGATAAGGGGGGCGTTGGAAATGATCAAGTATCGGGTGGAGTGTCGGTTTGTGAAGGATGGGCTGAAGGGGGAGGAGGTGTATGAGATCCGGGTGGAGTTGAAGCAGATGGTGGAGGAGAGCTTTGGGGAGGAGTATAATGAGGGGGGGTGAGGGAGGGAGGGAGGGAGGAAGGAGTGCTTTGTATATCGAAAAAGAAAAAGAAGAAAGGAAGAAGTTATAGCGTGCGCACATAGTTTTGTTCAGTTGTTTGTTGTTGTGCTTTGATGGTTGGATGGAGATGGCTGCTTGCGCTTGCTTGGCGCGCCGTTTCTTTTCAGTACAAAATGCTATCGATCTTAAGAATACATGTATGCATTTTACATATAGACTAGGCACTCCATTCTCGGATACTGCCTACATTTTCTCCTTTTCTCCTTCCTTCCTT
>Ga0209390_10009493_pt1 | contig 11666 bp, 16 predicted proteins | sample BON01_FD_187212 | JGI IMG/M metagenome (GOLD analysis project Ga0209390, IMG submission 187212) | Freshwater microbial communities from Lake Bonney liftoff mats and glacier meltwater in Antarctica - BON-01 (SPAdes) (version 2) | ecosystem: Environmental > Aquatic > Freshwater > Ice > Glacier... | reverse complement strand
TCTCCCTCCCTCCCCCCCATCCATAGGAACAACCATACCAGTGCCTTTGCCTTCCGTCTCCGCCTCCTTCTCTTCACAACCCATTCATCCAATCACCCCTCCCTCCCCTCCCTCAGGAACGACCACACCAGCACCTTTGCCTTCCGCCCCCGCCTCCTTCTCTTCAAAAGCCGTCGTCCCTACTGGTTGGCCATCATGGCGAATTGTCTGCTGCGGTACGTCCTTCCTTCCCTCCCTCCCTCCTTCCCCTCTTCAATCCCACCATCTTCACCTCTCAACTTGTCGCCCTCCCTCCCTCCCTCCCTCCCTCCCTCCCTCCCTCAGGTTTTCCTGGTCCTTCACCCTCCTCCCCGAAGGCATGGGCTTCTTCTCCTACAAAGACGCACAGGTACACACCTTCCCTCCCTCCCTCCCTCCCTCCCTCCCTTCCCTCCCTCCCAGCTCCACCTTTTCCCCTTCCTCGCATTCACCCTCCCTCCCCTCCTTGCCATTCCTCCCACCTGCTATTCGAACCAGTCACCATCCCTCCCTCCCTCCCTCCCTCCCTCCCTCCCTAGCTCGACCTTTCTCCCTTCCTGGCCGCTGCTGAAATCCTTCGTCGTGGCCTCTGGTGTGTTCTGCGCCTCGAACACGAGCACCTCTCCCTCTACCGTCCCTCCCTCCCTCCCTCCTTCCCTGGAAGAGAGGGAGAGGAAGAGGAGGAGGAGGAGGGCGGGAGGGAGGGAGGGGTGGAAGAGAGGAGGCTCGATCCTCTAGAGGTACGTTTGCAAAACAAGAAGGCGGGTCATCTCCTTTTCCTTCCTCATTCTTCTCTTCCTCCTTTTCACGCGTCCTCCCTCCCTCCCTCCCTCCCTCTCCCTCCTAGATGGAACGTCTTCTGACGGACGAGGAGAAGAGACGGGTGGATGCTTCTCCTCACCCTTCTTTGCGGGCTTTCCAGGTACGGGAGGGCGGGAGGGAGGGAGGGAGGGAAGGAAGGTGTATGTTAATCAATGGGCAACTGGCATAGGAAGAGAAAGAGCGAACCATGTGGCCTTCCCATCTCAAACCCTCCCTCCCTCCTTCCCTCCCTCCAGATCAATGGCGCCACCATCGACCCTTTTGCTCTTCTCACGGCCGAAAAACGAAAGCGAATCTCGAATGAGTGTGTAAGCATGACGCTTGCCCTCTCTTTCCTCGTCAGCCTGGGCGCATGGAGCAAAGAATAGAAGGGCCTTCCCCCCCTCCCTCCCTCCCTCCCTCCTTCCCTCCCTCTCCTCACGGCGGAAATACGAAGAGAATGAGTGTGTAAGCATGACGCTTGCCCCCTCTTTTCTCCGTCAGCCTGGGCGCGTGGAGCACAGAATAAAATGGGTGTCCGGAGGGAGGGAGGGAGAGAAGGAGGGAGGGAGGGAGAGACGAGAGTGAATGAAAAAGCATCCTGCATGAATAGGAAGATAGATAGAAACTGAAGGAAGGTGAAAGAAAAGGAACCAAAAAACAAAGTACGTTGCAATCAAAATAGGAGAAGAGAGGAAAGAGAGAAAAGGAAGAAGACAATCATTGGGGAAAAGGACGGAATCAACGAAGCAAGTAACTTTTATTTCCAATCAAAAAGGGGAATGAAAAGGGGGGGAAACCTCGACAAAGCTCCGTCTCTTTTGTTTTTGTTGGTTTCCACTTTCCCTGCTTTTTGGACTTTTCTCTCTTTCTTTCTCTTTGTATTGAGTTAAAAACAAACAAACGAGTGGCGGAAAAAGAGAGGCAGTGCGGCGGCGGGGTGAGTGCTAGTAGGGGAGTGCGTCTCGCTCACTTCCGACGACGACGCATGTGTGGCTGCATTTTTGGGCCAGCTCTTGTCCTCCTTTCAGTAGGCTGCTCTGTGTGTAATCAATATCAAGCTTGACAAAAAGCAACTAGCACTCAAAAACAATGAAGGCGAAACTCGTTCTTGTTAGGGTCTGCTGGGAGGTTGCTTCTTTCTTCGCTTTGTTGCTTCGACGCTTCGACGTCCTTTGTTTGTTATATTAGAGTACCCATCAAACAAATTGGAGTCCCTTTCGTTTTAATTGATGGTTGCTGTCTCCGCCTTCTCCCATCCCTTCCTCCTACCTCTCCCTCCTCCCCCCCCTCATCGGATTGTTGAGACCTGCCATCCCTCCAGGTAAGGAGGAAGGGGGGGACATAGGAGGAAGGGTGGTCAAATCATCGTCTGCGGAAAGACGTCATCATTCCCCATACCCGGCATCTCCACCTCGGAAAAACTCTCTCTCCCCGGCGGCAGAAGCAAAGGCCAAGGCTATCTCCTTACCTTGCATGTGTAGGTCAAAGCATAGACATAAAAACACTGCTTTGATGAAGCAATGAGAAGGACAGGCGGCAGCGATATGCTGCCTACTTCGCCACGGGACTGAAGAGAAGAAAGGAAGAGGATGGGAAGATTGGATGCGCAAAAAGAGAAGGGAAACAGGATAAATGAGGCGAAAAGCAAATTTGGCATCCAATGCGGACGCTTCTCTTGAATGTGGTTGAAAATAGAAATCTTTTCTTTTGGTCTTTCCCTTTGTCTTATTGGTGTGACTTCTCAATGTCTGCCACGCATAACAAAGCATGCACGCCTTTCCTCTTCCTCCTGAATACATAACACATTGATATGAATATTTGCTCGGTCCGCGACGCGTCGACCTCCTTAAGTCTGCATCCCCACATGGATCCCGCCGGGTCCTTTGTGTGCTATACCTGTGTGTCTTTGCTACCTAAACTCACTCAACTACCTACGATCATCTTAAATGCTTCCTCTGCGGCTGCATCCCTTCCACCCACCAAGCACCCTGTGCGGTGCCACACCCGTCCTAGGAACACACTAAAGGCAGACGACATCTCTTTCGTCCGTTTCTGATTCGTTCCACTCCTCCCCTCCTCTACGTTGTCCCCACCACCGAGGTCTCTCTAAAGCGTCTCCCCCCCTCTCCCTCTGACCTGCTCAAGACCTCCTCACCATCATAACTGTCACTCTTACAATCGCATCCTCCCTTACACTCTCTCCCTACTCATCTCCTTTCTGTATCTTTCCTCCCCTCCCCTCCTCTCCTTCCTCCTCCACTACAGCCCGCTCCACTTATCGGCCATGTGCTCCAACTGCACATATGCTCGGGGACCGCAAACCTTGGGCTTGGGTTCCCCCGGCACCAGCCACCAGACGTTGTGCCAGCGCATGTTCAACCAGGCGGCCACCTTGCCAAAGCCCGACTTGCGCGTCAATATGATGTAGTCCGTTTCGGCGAGGCCCATCATGTCCGCGGCCGCCGCCGCCAGGCTGTCGGCCATGTCGTCCCTTTTGCTGCAGTCGGTCAGCCCGTCCTTGGCGCAAATCACGTGCCGGCTGGCCTCGGTCGAAGTCACAAGCAGGTCCGGCCCAAACTTGTGCAAAGCCAGCTCCTTGAGGCGTTGTGAATCCGAGACAAGGTACCACACGACCTTGCTCGTTTTGTTGGTCCGTTTGTGTTTCTCGATTTCGCGGGCACAATCAAAGTAGGACATGTAGTCCTGAAGCTGGAGCGCCTGGGCCTTGCCCGGCTTGTTGAAGACAAAGTCGCCCACCCGGATCTGGATGCCGATGCGCAGCACGTCTTGAGCCAACTCCAGGGCCACTTCCTCCTCTTCGTCGTCGTCGGGGAAGTGGTCTGGGAGGAGATGCTCCTCGGCAAGTTGCCAGCCCGTCTCGTCCCTCGTCACGTCGTTGGGCGCGAACAAGAAACGGAAGCCGCAGGCGAACGCCGTTTCGGGCCGGAGGCCCATGTCAAACATCTTCCGGCGATGGTTAGGGTTGTCAAAGAGCCGAAAGACGCGACCCCGGTTCGAGGCCATGAAGAGCATGGGCTTGTCGCCCCCGCCGTCTGCGGGGAGCGTGTTGAGGTCCGTGGTGGTAAAGAAGTTGTTCTCGTCGTTGATCAGGTACATGCTGCCGTACCGGTCAATGTCGGGCACCAACGAATGGGTCTTGGGGTATCCGCGCTTGCCCTTGAAGGGTCGGTACAAGTGCTGCGTCAAGACCAAGGGGTCCCCCGCGGGCCGCGTCCAATTCACGTAGGGAGCGTCGAAGGCAGCTTCGAGCGGTGGGATGGGTTGCTCGCCCACGGTGATTTGGAAGGCCCGTCCCGTGAGCAAGGCCCAGAAAAACAAAGACATGAGTCCCACAAGCTGGTCCGCCAAGCCCGATTGGCTCAGGACGGCCACCAGGTAGCGCGGCGGCCGCTCGCCCGCCAGGATCTGACGGTGCAGTTCCATGTACTCTTCTTGCCAGTCGCCACAACGCTGAAAGGCTTCGGGACGGTGCTGCTCGGGAATGTGAGGGCGTTTTCCTTGAGGTATGCTCGCAGCCCCTGGAGGCCGCACCGGCTCTTCCACCTCCCAGTCAGTAGGGTCGTCTTCCTCGTCCAACGGCCTCGGCACGACGGCGGCAAGGGCCTTGCTGCCGCCGGCCTTCGAGCCGCGCTCCGCGACAAATTTGCCTGCGGGCTGCGGCTCCATCACGAGCTGCATGGGCTGGAGGAGGCTGCTTTGCTCCAACACGGTCGCCACCTCTCTTCTGGTGAGTGAGGAGAGGATCCAGAGCCCGCCCAAGGCGTACAGCGCGATGGCCCCTAAAAGCAATGCCTTTGGCCCCCATCTTCTCATCAGGTCGTGGAGGATGCCCTCGTTGCCATCTTCGTCGCCTCCGCCTCCGGCTCCCATGCTATGCCAATGGTCAGGAATCAAGAGTCAATGCTCGATCTAATGCTATCCAAGCGAAATCATCCCCAGCAACAGCAGCAGCACGTTGGAAGGCCTGGCTGGACCTGTTGAATGATGGGTGTGGTGGATGGATGAGTGGTCATGATTGTAGTTGGCGACAATAGGATGGAGATGGCTGTGGATGACGGCGGGAGGGAGGGAGGGAGGGAAGGAGGGAGGGAGGGGAGGGAGGGGAGGAGCACAATGGCCACATCCCGCCGCCACCGCCACTTCTCATGCCCACACAAAGGCTCGTGATGGTCTTGTTCCTGTCGGGGTATGCGCGAGGCGTCCGTCCACACGCACACGCGCGTCTTGTGGTGGCGCTTCTCGTCTCTCTCTCCCCTTGCTTCTTCTGGCCAGCACGCAGCGTTGTGGCCCGTCCACACTGGCCCCTATGAACGTTTAGGCCTTGGCAAAAATAGAGGCCATGACGAGGCATGCGGGAGGCGTCCGCGCACATGCACACGCGCGTCATGTGGTGGCTCCTTCTGGTCAGCACGGAGGGAGGGCGTTGTGTTGTTATGCCATGGGCCACGCGCCCGTTGCCTGCTGCCGTTTTCGGCGTGCTCCGCCGCGTCGCGTCCTGGTGTGTGTCTTGTCATTGGGAGTGGTCACGGGTACATGTGTGGTGGGGGGAAGGCCAAGAACATAGGAGCACGCAAGCAGGGGGGAGGGGACGTCCCCATTGGGGAGAGGGAGGGGAGAGACTGTAACGCGACCGTTTCGTCATCGAGGCTCTCGTCCCGGGTATGTTCGTGCGGGGGAGATGGGGAGGAGGTTTTGGGGTTCATATTTACGTCTCCAGGCCTTTGTACACGGAGAATTGATGCTTTGTTTGTGATTGCTGCTGCGTCGTGAGGCTGGCCTTCTATGTGAGGCTGGCTTGTTTCTCTCCTTGCTCGCTCCCCCTCGTCGTCGTCTATGGACCATTCCCTACAATAGAAGAAACAAAGGCAAAAAGAAAGACATCGCAACCCACCGCCATAAGTATCAGACGTCACATGTACATTTACTTTAATTTCCATTCATACGTTCATACGGAGGACTTTGACTTACATTAATGCATTATTACTTCGTTGGCGGCTGCTTGGAGAGCGGTTGTCTCCCCCTCGCCTTCCTTTCCATCCAGCCATCTAGCCATACACATACACGCACACGAACCCTGCTTCGAATGCCTTGTATCGATAACTCACATTTACATACTTTCCTTCCATTCTCCATTCCAGCCCTTTACTTGCACGCTGCGACACACATCCTCTCCCTCCCTCCCTCCCTCCCTCCCTCCCTCCCTCCTGCCTTCTTCCACCTCACGTCCTACTACACACCCTTGCTCCCCGCCGCCGCCGTTATGATCTCCACCAAGTCCAAAGGCAAAGAACAATCCAAGGTGTACTTCGCCCCAGGCGGCACATACAAAAGCGGCCGCTGGGCGTCACTCAAGCTCACCATTCCTTCCCCTCCCTCCCTCCCTCCCTCCCTCCCTCCCTCCTCATTCCTTCCCCGCCGCCGCCGCCGCCATAATCTCCATCAAGCCCGATGGCAAAGGACAATCCAAGGTGTACCTCGCCCCAGGCGGCACATACAAAAGGGGCCGCCTGGCATCACTTAAGCTTTTGGCCCCCTTGGCCATTTGCTGGACTCTCACGTTTGGGTTCAAAAAGGATTGGAGTAAGGTGGAGGAGGAGCGACAGGCCACGGGGCCACCGACTGCGAGGGCATCGCCTAGGATGCAGGCAATAGCGCCAGTCACAAAGGGGGCGGCTTGCGAGGTCCCGGTGCGGTAGCCGTATGCCTGGAGGGAGGGAGGGAGGAGGGAGGGAGGGACCGTGAGGTGAGGTGAGAAAGTGGATGCGGCCTCTGAAGGAGAAAGGGTCGAACTTTCTCGTGGAATGAGCTGGAAAAGGTGGATGAGAGAGGGAGGGATTGAACGATGATGGCCACTCCTCATCCTGCCTCTCCTCCTCCTCCTCCTCCTCCTCCTCCTTTCCTCCTCTTCCACCTCTCCCTCCCTCCCTCCCTCCTTCCGTACCTGGTCATTGTCAATGGCCACGCTGTAAATGTTCGTCCCAGGCGCGTACACGTCCACCAGGGCTCCCTGCAAGAAAGAAGAGGAGGACGAGAAGGAAGAGATAGTGAGTGACTGCTGCTTGAATCAGAAAAAAGCATGTCCTGAAAAGAAAAGCTAGCGAAAAATCCCTCCCTCCCTCCCTCCCTCCCTCTCTCCCTCCTTACCAAATTGGAGTACGCCTCTCTCTTATCACCCGTCTGGGGGACAAAGGCCGAGGTCCCAGGAGGGAGGGGGGGTTGCGTCGCACCAACAGTAATAGCGCTTCCTTCGCTTGCTGGTGAGTAGTATTGCACGGGCTTGCCATCGTTCCCTGCTGCTACTACGACAACCACGCCTAGGTTCTGTAGTCGTGCCACGGCTGCATTTAATGCCTTGTTGACCGGCGCAGAGATGGATAGAGACGCAATCATGGGCGTGTGTGGCGCCGCCAGTCGTTCCTGTGCGATCATCTCAAGTGCCGCAATGGCATGCGCGAGGTTCCCAACCCCCTTCTCGTCCAACGCTTTAATACACCTAATCTCCACTAGTGGCGCCACGCCTACCGAGGCCCCCCCCGCAATCGCCGCCGTGTGACTCCCATGTCCATGGTCATCATCCCCCCCCGTGCCACCATACGGTAGCTCCTCCTTCCCTTCCTCCGTCTTGGAAGGCAATCGGACCGACATTGTGCTTGCCCGGCCTCCGAACTCTTGATGGGTGACTCGACAGCCTGTGTCAACTGAGAAGAGAACAACGCCTTTCCCCTTACTTTGACACGTATTTGTGTTTTGGTCCAAATCCAACCCTAATTGATTTATTCTGTCCAAGCCCCAATTCAGGTCATCGGGTACGACCCAAGGGGAGCTGCCACCCGGAGGCCCGGGTGGGATGGCAGGGCCGGAGGGAGGGAGGGAGGGAGGGAGGGTGGGTGGAGGAGAAGTGGTGTTGGTGTTGGTGAAGGTGGCGGTTGAGACGGTGGTGGGACTGCTGCTGCTGCTGGTGGTGGTGGTGGTGGTGGTGGGGACTCTGGTGGCTCGGGGAGGCGCGATGGTTGGGGAGGGCGTGGTGCTGGGAGCGGACAATGCACCCCCCATCCCTCCTCCTCCTCCCCCCACTCCTCCTCCTTTTCTCCCCATCCCTTTATACAGACTCTTGGCCGCGCCTGTCGAGAACGCCTTGATCACCCTCTTCCCGCCCATCCCTGCCTGGCCCCCAAACCCCGCCGCCTCCACCCCTTCCTCCCTCCCTTCCTCGTCCTCAGATGCTGCGGCTAGGAACTCCTCCTCTGTTACAGCCCTCTGTTGGAATATCCCTCTTATTCTTATATCGGCAGTGACGCCCTTGACGAACGGCAGTGCCTGTATTTTCTGGAGGAGTTTATTCTCGACTTTCAGGGGGGTGGTTTCTTTCCCTTCGAGCGGGCCAAAGCAGATGGCAGAGAGGATTTGCAAGGAGGGGTAGGAGGCGTAGTCCGAGCAACCGGCTTGGGTCAGACTAGCCGTCGCCAGGGCCTGACAATCACCTTCTTGGTCGTTGCTGCTACTGCTGCTGCTGCTGCTGCTGCTCGTGGTGGTGCTGCTGCCGCGGTTGCGAAGGAGGGGGTTGTCTTTGTCTTTGTCTCTGTCGTTGTTCGGGCTGGTGTCACTTGTCGACGAGGAAGAGGACGAGGAAGAGGAGCAAGCGTCCTGGTCGAGGGCTATGAGAAGATGGCGGCCAACGCTAGAGAGGGGCTTAACGCGGATTCGGCCCGTGTCGACCGAGGAGGAGGAAAGCTTGCTGCCTGGAAAGATGTAGTAGCGGCCGTTCCCGATGGTGTCGTATTTCTATGGGAGGGAGAGAGGGAGGGAGGGAAGGAAGACGGTTAGAGACGAGGAGGGCATAGAAGGGCAAGTGGGATGGACGGTCGGGATGTGGCATGAATGGGAAGATGTGTGTGTTCTTTCCTAGGCTACGGAGGGTGGGTGCTTGGGCGTCAAATCAGGAGGAATGGAAAGGAGGAGGAAGACAGGGAGGGAGACACACAAGAGACATGTGCATGTAAATGAGTATGCCTCGTCCCTTCCACCCTTGGACTAGCTACTTACGTCTCGTAATGATGCTGTCACCCTGGGTAGTAGGCAAGCGAGGAGCAAGAGCCGCCAAGGCAGGACGACGAGCTGGCGCATCGTGGTGGAAAAGGCGGCTGCGTTGCTGCTGCGTCTCCTTGTCATGGTGGCTAGGTTTGTAGGTGCGTTTAGGGGTCTGTGGTGGAGCGATGTCCTAGCTGCTGCTTCGATTAAAACGCATTGCCTCCCCTGATTTAATGGTTCGTCCGTCGTCCCGTCTTTCGGGTGTCGTCCTACCCGGAGAGCAAGTGTGATTGCTTGCCTGTGTTTTGTGTGGGCGGAGGAAAAGGAGGGGGAAATCAGATAATCGATTTGTGTGGAGGCTGACCAGAAGGACGGGAAGAGTGCGAGCAAGCAGGGAGTAATTGAATGCTAGTTAGGGCCGCGCCAGCGCGAACGCAAAGAACGCAAAGAACAAGGCATGGGCCGACCGTTGAGAAAAAAAGCCACAATTTTGTGATTCTAAAACGCGCGAATGGTGCATTGGCAGAAGAAGATTGTCGAATTCTCTGTGGTCGTCTCACACCCTTCACCTCACCACACAAGCATCCTACACCTAGATCCCTTCCACAAGCAAGCCGCCTTTGCTTTAATGCATGCATGGGTCGTGGAAGTGGTGGCAGCTAAGGAGAGCGGCGCACCAACCAATCCAGGATGATGACGATGATGATGATGCCTGGGGCTTGCTTCATGGTGCTTAGCTTGCTTCAGTACCAAACACAGCACCACACAACCACAAACACAGCCATCAGACAGCCACTGCATTCCCCTCGTCCTTTCATGCCGGCCAAGGCCCCCGGGCAGGTTTTTGTCCGCTGCGCCCTATCCTCAGCCGGCTTAGATGCCTCGTCTTCTCGTTCCCACCCCCTTCAGTGACTGGCACCACTCACTCACCCTACCCCACTCACCCGAATCACACAGGCACGGGATGTCTTGTTAGTACGCACCTAGCTAGGAGAGTGTAAGCGAGCGAGCGAGAGAGAGAGAGAAGGAGAGATAAAAACACACCCGCACAGGAAGCAAGCAACGAAGAAAGAGGAAGAAGAAGACTCCATCACCAACCCCACGAGCAGCAGCAGCAGCAGCAGCATGTCCTCCGTCCTCCACTACCGTTTCAAGACGGCCACGGAGACCAACTCTTTGCGCTTTGAAGGGCACAGCTTGCGGGTCTTCGACATCAAGGTAGGGAGGGAGGGCGGGAGGGAGGGAGGGAGGGAGGGCGAGGAATAGAAGGGGAAGGAAGGTCTTCACCATCGAGAAGTTACCTGCCTGCTCACCGGAATCAAGATGCAATTGTTAAGCACAATGCATATAGCTAATCCCACTTGCCGCGCTTCCCCTCCCTCCCCTCCCTCCCTCCCTCCCTCCCCTCCCTCCAGTCGGCCATCGTGGCAGAGAAGCGGCTGGACAAGGGCCTGGACTTCGACCTGGAGCTTTCCAACCCACAGACCAAGGAAGGTGCGTTTTAGAAAGGGAGGGAGGGAGGGAGGGAGTGAGGAAGAGCAGAGAGGCGACCTTGCTTCATTGGCTCTTTGTGTGTCGGTCTCGCTGGCTGTGTCATAAATCGAACCACTCTACACATTTTTCTCCCTCTTTTCTTTTTTCAGTCTACCTGGACGAGACCAAGACGATTGACAAGAACAGCACCGTGCTCGTGAAGCGACATCCACCCTCCCTCCCTCCCTCCCTCGATAGTCTACCTGGACGAAACCAAAACCATCGACAAGAACAGCACCGTGCTCGTGAAGCGACACTCACCCCCCCTCCCTCCCTCCCTCCCTCCCTAGTCTACCTGGACGAGACCAAGACGATTGACAAGAACAGCACCGTGCTCGTCAAACGAGTGGCCGCCCCCCGGGGCTCGGTGGGGCTGCTGGCACGGCTGAAGGCGAACACGCCGTTGACGCCGCAGAATATGTACGTGAGGAGGGAGGGTGGGTAGATGGCTTGTACTTGTGTATATTTAGGTAGGGAGAAAGCGGTGAGAGAGGTGTGAATTCTCTCGTCGTATGTGAATCGTGTGTAGGAAACGTCCAGAATTGTGACGATGAATGAATGAGCGTTGACAAGGCAAGAGGTGTGTGGCCTTCAAGAAAGAGGAGATGGAGCAAGACGGGAGTTTTGCTCCTTCTTCTTCTTCTTCATCATTTCCTGTGTTCCTTGTCTCTCTCAAGTTCGTTGGATTCTGTCGTGTGTGTGTGTATCGTCCTCTGGTCTCTTCCTGCTGCTTCTGCTGCTGTCGTCACTCCTGCTGCTGCTGCTGCTGCTACCATCGCCGTTCCTCCTTCTTCAAGCGCGTCTGCTGGCAAAACGAAGAGGAAGAAGAAGAAGAAGAAGAAGAAAGAGAAGGAGGAAAGTGAACTCCCAACAGAAAAGGACGGTACTGAAGGTGACGCAAAGCAGATCAGAGAGAGGAGAGGAGAGGAGCGGGAATGAGGAGAAATGGGAAACGCAAGAGGGGGAGGGAAGAGCAAGCACACAGCAAATCAACTACCGAAGCGAGGTGTGGCTTTTGTGCCTGCTTCATTTGTGTGTCGTCTGTCGTGTGACTGACTACTGCGTTGCGCTCTTCCTCCTTCCTCCTGTCCTCCTTTCCTCCCTCCCTCCCTGCCTCCCTCCCTCTATTCTTGAAGGAGGGACAAACTAGACCAAACACGCACAGCAGCAGCAGCAGCAGCAGCAGCAGCAGCAGCAGCAGCAGCAGCAGCAGCAGCAGCAGCAGCAGCAGCAGCAGCAGCCGCACCGGCTTGCGGATCAGC
>Ga0209390_10009492_pt1 | contig 11667 bp, 9 predicted proteins | sample BON01_FD_187212 | JGI IMG/M metagenome (GOLD analysis project Ga0209390, IMG submission 187212) | Freshwater microbial communities from Lake Bonney liftoff mats and glacier meltwater in Antarctica - BON-01 (SPAdes) (version 2) | ecosystem: Environmental > Aquatic > Freshwater > Ice > Glacier... | reverse complement strand
CCCCCCCCCTATCCGTATCGAGCCGCGCCTGCCCCTGGACTTATTAATCCACGGCAGCCCATGTCCGATGTCACAACGCGCCCATTTATCATTTATTAGACTATGTTTTGCGCTGCTCTCTGCCTCTGCATGTGCGCGTGTGCGATGCCGTGAAAGTGGGTAGTGCCACACTAGCAGTAGTAGTAGTAGCAGAGTAGCAGTAGCAGTAGTGCGTTTTGCGCGACGCACACCACACACATCACCATCCCATCCGTCATATATATCCGTCAGCACGCTCGTGAAAGGGTGTGGGAGAAGGGGACCGGTTGAGTCGTCAATATCAATATCTTCTGTCTAACGACGAGCTTCATTATTAAAAAAGCTCTTATACTCACGTTATACTCTAGCAGAGAATTCAGCTCCAAAAATACTCTAGAAGACAGGATGCGTGTCGTGAACTTGCACGCTGTGAACGCGTTCTCAACACGGCCAAGCCGTCCTAGGCCTACTGCGCAGCAGGAAATGCAAGATCTGCTCGCCTACGGCGACAGCGACAGCCAAAGCGACAGCGAGCCGGCAAACAGCCCGCCGCCCGCGAAACGTCTGCGCGCGGCGGGCTCTCCGGAAACAGCGACACTGGAGTCGCCCGCGCCAGCGTCATCCTCCGCTGGGCCGCCACCACTCCCGCCGCCGCCGCTGCCGCCTCCTCCACTGCCGCCATCAGTCGGCACGGATGCCGGAGACTGCCTCGCTCGGCCAGTGCGCCAGTTTGAGCACGTGGACGGCCAGTTCGCTGCACATGTTTTCCTTCGGATTCGGCCGGCGCTCCCGCTGAGCCGAGCGGTGGAGTCTGCCGTCTCCCGACTGTGCTCAACGGACGGCAGCGTGCAGCGGTTCGACCCCTCCGAGCACCACCTCTCGCTCTCGCGCACGTTTACACTACAGAAGCCGCAGCTGCAAGGGTTTTCAGAAGCGCTACGAGTCGCGTTGAAAAGGTGTGCCCCGCTGCCCATCTCAGCCGCCCGCTCGCTGATCCAGCTCCAGGCGCCTGCACACCAAAACTGAGAACATCGCCGTCCGTTGCTGCAGATGCACGGCGTTGACGCTGCGGAGCGACCGCCTGGTGGAGCTCTCGAACGACACGCGCACGCGCTTCTTTTGTGCGCTGTCGCTGCTGCCCACGTCCTCGAGCAACAACGCTACAGCCCAGGTGGACGCCCTCATAGACGCCGTGGACCAGCTGGTGACGCGATACGGAGGCGAGCGGTTCTATGCCGAGCGACGGCTGCACTTCTCAGCCGCTTGGTCGTTGTCGGCGCTGCCGTCGCCGTTGCCACACATTGCTGGGCTTAGCGGCCATTCGGTTCTCGCAAGCCAGGTGGTCTGCCGCATGGGAGAGCGAGAGGCAACATTCGAACTGCGCCCGCCGTGAGCGTGGCAGCACACGCACTTAGGGATTTGCTCGCCCGTGCGACTCGCCTGGTCTTGGCCTCGTTTAATATTCGCATGAAGTAGGTTTCACGGCTCCCTGATCGGCCGCGGGTGGTGTCTTCTTTACTTTTCCGTGTTACCCACAGGTGTATAGATTCGTGGGTTGTGGCGGCTACGTCCCCAATGGCCAATGATCGATTGCACGCCTCCAGACTTCGGTGATATGGGGAGGGGGGTCTCGGTGCCTTGGGGTCTTGGCTGCGTTGAAAAATATGTGATAGAGAGAGCAGATGCAGATGCGAGATATAGATATAGATAATGGATAATGGAGGTAGGATTGGGGAGTTGGAGGAGCTGCGAACTGCTCAACAAGCAGCTTCTTTGTTCTGTGTCCCTCTCTTTTTTCTATTCTCGTATTCTTGTTCTTGTGTTTTCCCGTCTTTCGTCTTTCGTCTTTTTTTATATGTATTGAGTTTTGAGTGCACCAGAGAGCGCAGAGCGAGAGAGACGCGCGTACAGACACACCGCACACCGCACACCGCGACCGTGATGCGTGATGCTGCTACTGGCTACTCTTACAGCTGTAGCTTTAGTAGATTAGTAGAGCTCTCTCTCTCTCTAGCTTTAGCGTTCCTCCTTCTCGTTCTACGTTTTACACCTATATACCTATACACCTTACACCTGCACCTACACGTTACTAATAAACCGTGCGTACTACGCCCTGCGCCTGTGCCCTGTACCCTGTACCTGTACCTGCACGACGGTATACGCGCCGTACACACAGACACAGTACCTGTACCTATACAGTATGCACAGTTACACAGCTCAGTGCTTCGTGTGCCGTTTGTCTGTTTATGTTGTCTGTTGGCGGCGGGGGCGGGGGTGGTTACGGCCCCTGCACGGTCGTCTCACTCGCTCTCGCTCGTCACGGTCACGGTCGCCCCCCCTGTCCTGTGGCCCTCGCGGTTCGCGGTATCTAGCCGCGTCGTCGCGCCGTCGTCGTCGCGTCGTCGCCGTCGCCCGTGGGTGGGTCGCTATCTCTTGTTTTACCTCGTCGTTCGGTTTCGGCCGCATGTGTGTACTACTGTGTTCAGTGTGCAGTGTATTGTGTGTTGTGTGTACATTGTATGTTGTATGTGTTGTGTATTAAAAAATGTTGAATATTATGTATGTGGTTGTGGGGTTGTATATGGGAAGCTAATACAGGCACAGAAGAGACCCATACACCGCCTCGCCGCACCGCCAAAACCGACTGCGCCTCCAACAGAGTTTTCACTTGCATCGCACAACACCTATTACCTCGTCCACCTCATCTATCCTTATTTCGCCTAAGCGTGTCGTGGGAGCCGGAGAGTAGCCCCTTCATCTGCTTCAGCGAGGCGTGGCCATCGACGAGCAGGATGCGGATGCGCTCCACACTCGTCTCGTGCGCATGGTCGGCGAACTGCGTCCGCGCCGCCTCGCGCACCCCAGCGGCAGTGTCTGGATCAGCCCGCTTGATCGACCGGAGCACGTCCCGGTACAGCTTCCGCGCCTCCACCTTCAGGACGAAGTGCTTCATCGTCAGCATCGTCTCTGGAGTTAACCCAAGACTCCAGCACGGAACAGCTTGGCGCCTGTGTCCACCAGGTACTTCGCGAAATATTCGTTCACAACAGCTGCCGCGCTGTCGACGGCCCTGTGAACAACTTTCGACGACGGATGTCACAGATGACCTTCAGCATCGTGGTCCACGCCGGCGCTGGGTACCACTCCCCCGCCGCAGAGGAGGCCTACCTGGCAGCGTGTAGAAGGGCGTGCGAGGCGGCACGCGTCCGGCTGCTGGCCGGCGATGGGTCGCTCGCAGCGGTGACCGACGCGGTCGCGGTCCTCGAGGACGACCCCACCTGCAACGCGGGGACCGGCTCGAACCTGACGCTAGACGGCACCGTGGAGGGCGACGCGTCGGTTATGGACGCAGCAAGCCGGACGTGGGGCGGGGTGGCTGCGGTGCCGCTCGTGCCAAACCCGGTGCGTGTGGCAGCGCGCATTGCGCGCGACCAGTTTGCGGCGCCGCCGCTCTCCTGCGGCCGGGTCCGCCCGATCCTCCTCTGCGGCGTTGGCGCGCGGAGCTGGGCGGCCGAGCATGGCGAGCCGACACTGCCCGAGGGGTCGACGGCGATGGTCACGCCCCAGGCGCGCCGCCTATGGCGCAAGTACAAGGGGTGGGTGGACGGCGCCCAGGGCGAGGAAGCTGCAGAGACCAGTGCCCTTGACGACGATGCGGGGGACGGTGGTGGGCCAGCCGGCCGGTCCTCACTGGAACCCGGCTCGCTGCTGCACGACACCGTCGGCGCTGTGTGCTGTGATGGCCGGGGGGGCATGTCAGCCGGGGTGAGCTCGGGAGGGCACTGGCTCAAGCACCCCGGCCGCGTTGGCGAGGCGGCAGCCTACGGAGCGGGCTGCTGGGCCGAGGGCGGCGACGACGGCGCCTCGGCCTTCGGCGTATCGGTCTCGGGCGTGGGCGAGCTCATCGTGCAGGACCTCGTCGCCAAGGCGGTCGCGCGCGCGCTCGGCAGGGGGCTCGAGCCGTCACAGGGTGTCCTCGCGGCCCTGGGCGGGGCTGATGCCACCTATGCCGGCCTCGTGGCCCTCGTGCGCGCGGCCGCTGGATCGTCGGCCGGAACCGAGGTGGTGTGGGCTCACGGCACACCCTCGCTCGCTGTGGCCTACCTGCACCACGGGATCGAAGCGCCCGTCGCCTTCGTGTCGCGGACGGCCCAAGGCAGCGCGGTCGTTTCTGGCACGTTCGTGAGGAACCACGCGCAGTGCGGTCCGCAGCCAACCGAGGGCGGTCAGCCGAAGGTGAATCGGGGGCGACGCAAGCGGGGCCCTCTCACCGAGGGCAGTTGAGAATGTGATGGGATTTTATTGGAGGGTGCCTCGGTAGGATGGAACCTGGATGGAGATGAACTACCGTATGCATCCACCCTGTTTTTGTGTGATAATTATCACAATGAGCCTAAACACATGCAATGACAATGACCCCAAACACTACGTCATTGCCACTACACATTACACACACTGTAGCTGGGCCCCGAGTACGAAGCATGACGCCGGAGAGACGTCGAGACGTCGTCCGTGCTTCCGCCTCGCTCGGCGCCGGACTACAGCATATTTATATTATATTATATTATAAGAGCAAGGCGCAAGGCGGGAGGCCCGGGAGGCGAACGACGTTTTTTTATTTTGGGGGAGATGTGCTGTTCGGAGCTATTTGGAACGCGCTGGCGCGTGACGTGACCACGTACGTGCACGTGCTCCTTTTGGTTTTGGGTGCCCGTCCGTTAATTAGCAGACGAAAGGGCCGCTCTCTCTCTCTCCAGTGGCCAGTGGTAGCGTAAATAGCGTGGTAGCCGCTGTGGCTGTGTCTGTAAGGGTGTGGCCGCGACTTCGGCCGTGATCGTGAAGGGTTTAGTTAGAAGCCAAAGACGGACAGCTGATAGTACACAGTACTCGGTACTCGGTACCAGTACCAGTAAAAACAGTAGACAGCGAGTAGTTAGACTAACTATTATTAACAAGAGGACTTAGCGCACTTACACTTAGCCCAAACTTTATAATAAAAAAAAATATTAGCAGAGTATTAGTGTTAGTGTTTTATTATGTTTAGTATAAAAAACAGACGAATAAGACGAATATAAATTGAAAAAGAAGGACAGCGTTGAGCTCGCGGTTGCAGAATAATAGAAAGACCAAATACACAATACAATATAGTTTCAATCCACCATGGACATGGACCGCCTAGCATCTAGCTATATACGAGTTAGTTTCTTCTACTAGATATATTACTCTGCGTCTGTGTACTGTGGTACTGTGTACTCTATACTCTATCTATATAATATCTATAGACAAAAAGTCTGTTCATATGAATCATATACGGTACACGTACCTCGTTTAACTAGTTTGCTTATATTATAACATAACACAGCAAATCTGTAATCTGTAAGCTCTTGCACTTACACTTATGATAACTTATGCTATATTACACTTAGCTTACAGCTTACAGCTGTTTTCGGCAACTTGAAACTTGAAGTGAACTTGCAGATGGCTTACGGCTTACGGTTACGGTTGGCTTAAAGTCAGTTGGCTTACATTTGGCTCCGTCACGGCGTGTCTATAAACCGTATCTGTATCTGTAATCTGTATCTGTATCTGTTTGAGCTTGAGCTTCGAGCTTGCACTTTCTATAACCAGAAGCCCTTGCTTGCAGAACGCTTTTACTTTTACTTACACAGTTGCAACTGTAAGTGTAAGTAAGCGAACTGTAAGCGCTTACAAAAAAATTGTTATTAAAGCGCTTACAGTCGTCGGGTCAAACCCAAATCTATCTGTTGTAAGCGCCCTTACTGACTGTGTTTGTATTTACATTTTTTTGTAAGCGTAAGCGCTGCTTACGCGCTTACGCACACAGTTCGCTTACAGTTGCACTGTAAGCGTTCGGCACAATGCAATACGAGTAAGGGCTTACAGAAAGTGCAAGCTCAAACAAAAACAAACAAACTAAAACTAAAACTACAGACTACAGACAGACGGCATTCTTACACAGATTACACAGACACAGAGACACAGCAGAGAGACGCCGGAGCCAAAAATGTACAGTAAGTCAACTGTAAGCCAACCGTAAGCCATCTGCAAGTTCACTTCAAGTTGCCGACAACTTTAAGCTAAGTCTAGCTCTAAGAGCTTACAGATTTGCTGTAAGAAGTTTATTGCACAAACACAGACAACACACAGATTTGCTGTGAACCAACCGTCTGTGAACATCTTTCCCCGCCCCGTCCGGCCGCGAAGCGGACGGAAACGCCTCTCGCTGACCGGTGGCCAGCGCAGACATGGATGGGGCTCACCACGTTGCCGACGACGACAGTGCGGACGGCGCGGACACGCAGCCGTGCGCGCCACGCTACGAGCTGTCATGGCGGTTTGACGAGGTTGATCCTGCAACAGTGGAGCACGCGCTTCGAGAGCGGATTTGCGTCAGCGACGATGAGCAGCAAGACTGGCTGCACAGGCGGCTGGTGGGGCTCGGCCACGACGCCAACGCCCGTGGTCACCACTTCATGGCCCACTCCTGGTTCGAGTGCGCCTTCTGTGTGAAGGGCAGCACCGCTGATCTGCTCTCGTCAGTCAACATGCGGCTCAAACTCGCGCAGCCGACCTTGGTAGCCCTGCTCTACGGGCGGGCGCTGCAGATGGAACTGACGGAGGCGCAGCGTGAAATGATCCGACGCAAGCTGAAGGAGGCTCAGGATGCCGCGGCGCAGCGACAGCAGGACGGGGGCGGCGGGTTGTCTCTTGAGGACGAGTTTGGGCAATTGACGAGCGCCCCCGCTTCTCAGCTCGGCCACCACGACACTCAGCGCATGCTCCGCCTCCTTCGGCACGAGGGCCACGCGTGCAATCGCGCACACGATTACGATCAGGCGTGCCACTGGTTTGACGGCGCCTTCGCCCTGTCGCGCGCGGGGATTGATCTGCTGTCCGCAGCCAACATGCGTGTCAAAATCGGCCACGGCCCGGCAATCGCCCGCGCGCTCTACTTGCACGCCTTCGCGCTGCCGAGTCTGAACGACCGGCATCGCGAGGTGGCGGAGCGAAAGCTCGACGCCATCGCGGAGCAGGAGGCCGCGGCGGCGAGGCGAGGGATCGCAGAGGCGCGTGGCGTTGATGCAAGGGCACAGGCGGCAGTGGCAGGGATTTTGGTGGTGGACTAGATTCATATGTGATTCCCGTCACGTTAACCGGTCCGGTCCCGCGTCCAGCTCCGTGTTTCTCTTGCCGCACGCAAGGAGGATGATGGGATAAGCTAGTGCTAGTGTTGTTTCCTGCTAAAGCAGGGCTAGGTGCTAGGTTGCTAGGTTTCTGCTCTACTGCCACTGCCGGTCACTGTACACTGTACCGCTGGATACAGCGAGATACTGGACACTGCGGGTGCGAACTGGATTATCTGAAGTCTGAAGCACACATGATGTCACATGAAATGGCTAGAGCAAGTAGAGCTAGAGCAGTGCGTGTGGAGAATACTCCAAGTGTACTCGAGTAGTGAATATGCATATATAGTGATAAATGATAAATCTGTTAAATCCGCAGTACTCACCTCATGAATAGACATATAGACATATATCATGAGTATTCATGAGTAGCACCCATAACGAAGTACTCTCACTCCACGAATAATAACTCGAGTTTTTTTTATTGTTTATTGAGCATTGAGCCCAAAGCAACTAGATCTCTCTCAATGATCAGTGATTATAAGTGATCGGCATCGACTATCTCGGGCTCTGGTCTCACTCATCCGTATCTCAATATCATCTTAGACCTAGATCCCAGATTATAGGGGTCTGGTCTGGCCCAACACGCCGACACAGGTGCGGCAGGTCGTAGGCCCGCATTCCGATACATGATACATGATACGCCTCTCGTATTATAACTCTAGAGCCTGGGGTTAACCCTTAACCCGAGACCGGAGATCAAGAAGCGATAGCGATAGTTGTGTTTATTATGTTTTCTTCACACAGGCCGTTACGCATTACGCGCTGCGTGTGCCGAACTCAAGATATTTTTGTGTATGTATCATATCATTCTTTATGTATATAATTTATAGTTTTTACACATACTAACACTAGACAGTCTACTACTAGACACTAGCTCTTACCCCTCCTACTCGAGAACTTATTATTCACAATGTGAGTAGTAATAAGTAATAGATAGAAATGTAGTACTCACAGTACTAACTGAGTTACTCACCTCATGAATATAGTGATAGAAACGTAGTACCTCATACTCTCATACTCTGGAGTAGGGTGTAGGGCTCAACACTCAACACATAGCCCCCCCCCCTGCAGTGTATCTTTGGGATATCCCGCCTGTATCGCTGTATCTAGCTATATTTAACCATGTAGCTGCGGCTGCCTCACTGTCTCTAACTCTAAGTGCTCGGGTTAACCATCTGCTCGCCTCTAGACTCGACTCAATACTCGCCTCTTAACTCACCTCTCTACTCGCCTCTCAACTCGCCTATCTACTCGTCGAGTCTCTCTACTCGTACTACTCGACTCTCTGCTCGTTTTTCTACTCGCCTTCCTACTCGACTCTCTACTCGCGTCTCTACTAGCCTCTCGACTCGCCTCACCGCTCGCCTCTCTGCTTGCCTCTCTACTCGCCTCTCTGCTCTACTCTCTACTCGCCTCTCGATCCGCCTCTCTACTCGCCTCTCTACTCGACTCCGCCCTACTTGCCTGTCTACTCGCCGCCTCTCTCCTCGCCTCTCTCTCGACTCTCTACTCACTCGCATATCTACTAAAGTATCTACTCGCCTCTCTACTCGCCTTTCTACTCGCCTCTCTACTCGCCTCTCTACTCGCCTCTCTTCCAGCCTCTCCAGCTGCCTTTCTACTCGACTCTCTACTCGCCTCTCGACTCACCTCTCTACTCGTCTCTCTACTCGCCTCTCTACCTCTACTCGACTCTCTACTTGACTCTCTACTCGACTCTCTACACGCCTCTGTACTTGCCTCTCTACTCGACTCTCTCCTCACCTCGGTGTCACCTCTCTCTCTACTCGCCTCTCTACTCGACTCTTTACTCGACTCTCTACTCGACTCTCTACTCAACTCTTTACTCGACTCTCTACTCGCCTCCCTATTCGACTCTCTACTCGCCTCCCTACTCGATTCTCTACTGGACTCTTTACTCGCTCGTCGACTCTCTGCTCGCCTCTCTACTCGACGCTCTACTCGACGCTCGCCTCTCTACTCAAGTCTCTACTCGCCTCTCTACTCGCCTCTCTGCTCGCCTCTCTGCAACAGGTCCCCCCCGCACGTCGGACGTGCCTCACGCTCACGAGAGTGCAGGGAAACAAATATAGAATACAGAAAGAATGGGCATAGCGCCCGCCTCTGGTGCGGCGACAGCCGCCTCCCAACCGCCGCCTCTAGGCTAGGGTTGACGAAACCCTAGCCCAGCTGCAGAGCGAACGGTGGAAGGGACAGGGCCGAGGTAGCTCCCCACAGAAGGAGGTCCTGACCCCACAGACGACTGTCCACTGACACGCAACACGGGCGCCTCCCCCCATGCCTGGTGCATGGAGAGGCAAACACATAGACAGACAAACACAAAACACAAGACACACAGACCGAGAAAACCGAGTGTCCACGGTCCACGAGGAATCTCGCAATGGAGTCTCACTCACTCACCAGGGTAGTGGTGGGTGGGGTGAGAGAGAGTCCATGGTCGACGATGTCGACTAGAAAGATCGCAACGAGATGTGGCGGCAGCTGAAAGAACAGCGCGAGCGACAGGCCACTTACTTCTACCGCTAAAGAGATCTAGCTTCTACGGTTAAAGTAATGGGCGGCGCCTCACCGCTAGTGATACCAAAGGGCTAGTGTACCGAAGGGAGAAACGAGAGGAGAGAGGACTCGCCCTCCTGTTCGCTCGAGCCTCCGCACGTGACCCCCCCGTCAGCCGTCAGCAGAGCGACTGAAGCAAGGTGTTGTTCAGCCACTCGACTCGCCTCTCTACTCGCCTCTCTACTAGCCTCTCTACTAGACTCACTACTCGCCTCTCTACTCGCCTCTCTGCTCGCCTCTCTACTCCACTCTCTTCTTGACTCTCTCTACGTGACTCTCTCTGCTCGCCTCTCTACTTGACTCTCCACTCGACTCTCTACTCGACTCTCTACCCGCCTCTCTACTCGCCTCTCTACTCGACGCTCTGCTCGCTTCTCTACTTGCCTCTCTACTAGCCTCTCTACTCGCCTCTCTACTCGCCTCTCTGCTCGCCTCTCGACTTGACTCTCTACTTGACTCTCTACTCGACTTTCTACTCGACTCTCTACTCGACTCTCCACACGCCTCACCATTCGACTCTTTACTCGACTCTCTACTCGACTCTTTACTCGCCTTCCTACTCGACTCTCTACTTGACTCTCTACTCGACTCTCTGCTCGACTCTCTACTCGCCTCTCTGCTCGCCTCTCTACTCGCCTCTCTTCTCGCCTCTCTACTCGCCTCTTTTATCGCCTCTCTACTCGCCTCTCTACTCGCTTCTCTACTCGCCTCTCTACTCGCCTCTCTGCTCGCCTCTCTACTCGACTCTCTGCTCGACTCTCTACTCGACTCTCTGCTCAACTCCCTGCTCGCCTCTCTACTCGACATTATGCTCGCCTCTCTACTCGCCTCCCTACCCGCCTCTCTACTCGACTCTCTGCTCGGCTCTACTCGAATCGCTTCTCTACTCGCCTCTCTGCTTAACTCTCAACCCAACTCTCTACTCAACACTCAACTCTCTACTCGACTCCACTCTCTGCTCGCCTCCACTCTCTTCTGCTCGACTCTCAACTCGACTCTCAACTCGACTCTCTACTCGACCCTCGACTCGACTTTCTGCTTGCCTCTTTGCTAGACCCTCTACTCGACTCTCGACTCGCCTCTCTACTCACCTCTCTACTCGCCTCTTCTCTACTCGACTCTGGGTTTACCCGAGGTGGGGTACGTAGCCCAAGAGTAGACTGCTACTGTTGTCACAAAAAGCAGCGCGCGCGCTGCAGGCCGCAGGCCCAATGCTGCAGGCCGCAGGCCCAATGCTGGCCGAGAAACTGCTGGGTTGTTTTTGCTTTGAAGCACAATTAGAAAGCCATAGACCATAGACAACTAGTTGTATATCCGCTATTTCCAACTATATATCCAACTGTATCCGACTGTATCCGACTATATCCGACTATATCTCATATACATATATCTCATCATATCCCACATCCCACCATATCCCACCATATCGAAAACGGAATAATATCCCAAAGCTACACTCCAGACTCCAGGGGGGGGAGCTTACATAGCGAGTAGCGAGCTCGTCAAACCTCGCCTACATATCCCTCGCCTACATATCTCCGGCTCGATCTCGCCGAGCCTCACCTGCATCTCCAACCTCTGACCTCCGACTCGAGCTCTGGCCTTTACACGATATGCTTTATTAGCTCTATCGTCTATCGCCAATATTGTTTGTATGGGTATGGGTATGGTGTATGGCATACAGAAAAGACAAAAGGGGTGTGGGTGTGTGGGGGGGGGCGTTTATTATATTTATATATATATATATACTGCGAAATGGGCGTGCAATTGTAATTGTGCAATAGTATTGCAATAGCAATAGGAATAGGGTAGGTAGGCTTTATTTGCAAGTGGGGGGCCGGCAGGGGGGGGGGGGGCAATAAAA
>Ga0209390_10009489_pt1 | contig 11668 bp, 2 predicted proteins | sample BON01_FD_187212 | JGI IMG/M metagenome (GOLD analysis project Ga0209390, IMG submission 187212) | Freshwater microbial communities from Lake Bonney liftoff mats and glacier meltwater in Antarctica - BON-01 (SPAdes) (version 2) | ecosystem: Environmental > Aquatic > Freshwater > Ice > Glacier... | reverse complement strand
TCTCAATTTGCATCGATTCCACGTATCGATCGACTTTAATCTTCTAAAATCAATCATTTTTCCTTTTTATCAAAAGTCTTCAAAGTGCATGATTTTGGGTAACGGAAACCGCGCAATTCGATATAACAATTCGCTATGCGCTATAGCGCATATTTCCACTATACCCGCAACACCTAATCGTTTGTAATTCAATATTAAATCCGTTTTCAACCGTTTAACATTCAAATCAGGCATTTCAAAAGTGGAATAATTCATTGCATTTTTCTTTTCTTGGGTTAAATATAGGGGAGTTCTAAAAATTCATATTTTACAGAAAAGTCTAAATAAGCACGAACTCCTTTTAATGCTAATACATATCCGGAAGTTCCAATAAAAGAACTATTTTTTTAAAGCATCCAATTTTTTTTTATTAAATTTGGATGGTATCGTTATTTCATTCTTTATTGATAGAAAAATGAAAATAACGAAACAAGGCACTAAGCACTAGATGGAGTTCACATTTGTCTTAGATTTTTAGAGCTACTTATTACTATTTAATTATGAAGAACCGCTTTACACCTTTGAAATTTTATTTGTTTTTAATTTTTATTTCTTCGATGCTTTTAAGCTCGTGCAATTTACTAATCAAGTTCAGCGGGGAGTACTTCAGTTAAATCGAAGAATTGAAGCAAAAATTATTAAATTTTAAAATTAATTTCTCTATGTCCAGTTATAGAACTCCCCTAAAGTTGAAATTATGTTAGTTACGTGCGTAAATCGGATAAATCTGTTGAAATCCCAGTTAAATCTAAATACGAACACGATTTTTATTTCTGTTATTACATTTATTGTATTTATTTTTGGTGCGATTGAAAATGTGAATGCACAAACCACTTCATTTACGAGCAATCCTGCGGTTGTAAATGATACAATCAAAATTTGCGCAGGACAATCAATAACCTATACAAATACCTCCACTGGAGTTATTACTGGTCAAATATACAATTGGGTATTTAGCGGAGGTTCTAGCACTTCATATTCTACAATTGGTCCGCACACCGTTTCTTATCCAACATCAGGAACTTATACCGCCAGTTTGACCGTTGGGCCAAGCAGTAGTTCACATGTAGTTTTAGTTCAGCCAGGTGTAACTGGAAATATTCTAAGTATAAATCAAAATATTAACTTCAATAGCACTAATTCTCAAGGAATAACTACTTTTTTATATTGCGGAACAGCCATACCTTATAGCGCTAGCGTACCTTTTACTTTTCAAATAAATAACAGCGTTTTTCCTTCAGGTGCAACCCTCAACATTGATTGGGGAGATGGATCTACTCAAGTAGTAACATCAGGTGCTTCGTCTGTACCCCACACTTATAGCGGAAGCATAACTAATCTTCATATTCTTACTTTGACAATCACTACTTCATTGGGTTGCATATTTACTCAAACATATCATGTTTTTCAAGGAGTTGCTCCAACAATTAATTTATCGGGTAATGGTCAAAATGCTTGTATCCCATACGATTATGATTTTTTATTACTTAGTAATAATGTTCCAAATACAACTTATATTATAAATTTTAATGATGGGTCCATACCGGATACATTGACTGTGCCTTTTAATTCGACTATAACTCATACATTTAATTTCACAAGTTGTGGGACAACATCATCAACATCTTCCACTGGCACTTACAATAATGCATTTCAATGTGGAATCACGGCAATTAATTCATGTGCATCGACATCCGTTACAATTGCTCCTATTTATGTGAGTCAATCCGTCCAAGCAAGTACGGTTGTAACACCGAGTAATATTATTTGTCAGTTTGATACAATTAACATTTCTAACACCTCTTTTTCTGGTATGAATACCTATAGTGGGGATTGTGATTCAACACAATCCTATTTTTGGGATATACAACCTACTACGGGTTTTAGTATATTAAATGGGACCTATGGTTCAAGTAATACTTTTTTAACTGATTTTACTTTTTGGTCAACAGGTAGTTCATCATTGGCTATCCAATTTTTGGATAGCGGAGTTTATGAAATAGAGTTAATGATAGCCAATGGTTGCGGACTAGATTCTGTCACCCAAACAATCACCGTCAACCCAACACCAGTTATTCTCGATTATCAAGAAATCATTTGCACTGGTGGAAGCTTTGATTACTCTCCTGTTAACAATCCACCTAATGCCTTAGTTCCAACCGGAACGACTTATGCATGGACTGTCTCTAATAATTTAAATATAACCGGAGCATCTTCAGGCAGTGGTTCATCTATTTCTGATACTCTATTTAACAATGCCAGTAATACCGATACGGCTGTTTACACCGTTATTCCAACTATAAATGGATGTGATGGCGCTCCATTTTATATAACTGTAATTGTCGTTCCGGGTTTGGTGCTACCCGATTTTACACAGACCATTTGTAATGGAGGTTCTATATCCTTTAGTCCAATAAATAATCCGCCCTCCGTCATTGTACCCACAGGTACAATTTACACCTGGACAGTTATTGGTAATCCAAATGTTTCAGGCGCATCTAGTGGTTCAGGTACGGTGATAACAGATACTCTTACAAGTTCCATAATTACTCCTTTGCAATCTGTAGTGTATAACGTTATTGGTCAGTCGGGTACAACCTGTGCCGCTGATTCGTTCAATTTAACTGTCAATATTAATACCATTTCCATACCTACCATTGATTCAAATCAAACAATATGTTCGGGAGGTGATCCAAACTCAATTATATTTTCCACAGTGACTATTGGCACTGGTGCATTATCATATCAATGGCAATCGTCAACTAATTTAACAGGAACATTTAATAACTTAGTTGGTGATACATTGTCCTATTATGATCCACCTGTTGGTATTTCAAGTACAACGTTTTATAGAGTTATTGTATTCAGTAATTTGAATGGGGTAATGTGCTCTCAATACTCAAATATTGTCACTGTAACCGTAAATCCATTACCAACCATTACTGGTACGCTAGCGCTTTGTGTAGGTAATACCACAGCCTTAACGGGAAGTGTAACAGCTGATACAACTACACCTTGGATATCTGGCACGCCGACAGTAGCTACTATTACCTCTGCAGGTGTAGTAACAGGTGTATCCGCCGGAATAAGTGTTATCACCTATATGAATACAAACGGTTGTACACAAACGGTAACTGTAACTGTTAATCCATTACCTGTTGTAAATGCGGGAACAAGTATAACACTATGTGATCAAGCAATTTCATATACTTTAACGGGTTATTCGCCCACCACAGGAAACACCGGAGTATGGACAGGAGCTAATGTAACAAGCGGAGGAGTATTTACACCTAATGGTGTTGGTAATGCCGTGCTTACTTACACCTTTACCAGTGCAAATTCATGTGTTAATTCGGACACGATGATTGTTACCGTTGTTGCGCCTCAAGTTGCAAACGCAGGAATTGGTTTTGACATTTGTGTGAATGCTTCCATTTATACACTTACCGGTTTTACTCCATCTGGTGGAACATGGACAGGAGTAGGAATAGCAAGTAATTCATTTAATCCAACTACTGCCGGTACCGGAACGCATATACTTACTTATTCTTTTGGTTCTGGTACTTGCTTAAGTACAGATACCATTATAATAACTGTCAATCCAGTTGCAACTGCTAATGCTAATATACCTCAAACAGTTTGTGCAGGCGAAACAATCACCTTAGCAGGTACAATTGGTGGCTCAGCAACATCTGGAACATGGTCAGCGCCATCTGGATCGTTTTCAAGCGCATCTAGCTTAACTTCATCTTATACTCCTTCTATATTAAACGGAACTGTTACTTTGACATTAACCACCAATGATCCACTAGGACCTTGTCCCGCCGTAACTTCAACAATGATTGTAACCGTAAATCCAATAGCAACTGCTAATGCTAATATTGGTCAAACAGTTTGTGGTGGTGGTACAATTACATTGGCGGGTTCAATAGGAGGGTCAGCAACGTCAGCAACATGGTCAGCAACATCTGGATCATTTTCAAGTGCATCTAGCTTAACTTCATCTTATACTCCTTCTATATTAAGCGGAACAGTAACACTAACATTGACAACTAATGATCCTACGGGACCATGTCCTGCGGTTATATCAACAATGATCGTAACCGTAAATCCAGTTGCAACTGCTAATGCTAATATCGCTCAAACAGTTTGTGCAGGCGAAACAATCATCTTAGCAGGTACAATTGGTGGCTCAGCAACATCTGGAACATGGTCAGCGCCATCTGGATCGTTTTCAGATGTATCTAGTTTAACTTCATCTTATACTCCTTCTATATTAAACGGAACTGTTACTTTGACATTAACCACCAATAATCCACTAGGACCTTGTCCCGCAGTAACTTCAACAATGATTGTAACTGTAAATCCATTACCTGTTGTAAATGCGGGAATGGATCAAGCGGTTTGTAATGGAGCTTCCGTTACTTTATCAGGCACAGGTGCTACAACGTATATATGGAACAATGGTGTAACAAATGGTATGGCTTTTGCTCCCGCCACAACAACTACTTATACTCTTACTGGAACTTCGGTTGCAGGTTGTATCAATACGGATCAAGTTGTTGTAACAGTAAACCCATTACCTGTTGTAAATGCCGGTGCAGATACTACACTTTGTTCGGGTGCCAGCGGAACCATTGGAACGACTTCAACCAGCGGTTACACCTATTCCTGGTCACCAACAACCGGTTTAAGTAGCAGTTTAGCCTCTAACCCAACCGTTACTTTAACAAATGCTAATACTTCAGCTGTTTTAACAACTTATACGGTTACAACAACTATTACTGCTACAGGTTGTACATCACTAGATGCTGTAATAGTTACCATAAACCCAACACCTACAGTAAACGACCCTTTGGATCAGTTACTTTGCAACGCTACATCGTCAACATTAGTAACATTCTCTGGGTCAGTAACTGGTACATCGTACACATGGACAAACAGTAATACTTCGATTGGCTTGGCGGCGGCAAGTGGTACAGGAAATATTGCGGCCTTTACTTCAATAAATACAGGAACAACACCGACAACATCAACTGTAGTAGTGACACCAAGCTATACCAATTCCGGCGCTACTTGCCCGGGATTAACACAATCATTTATCTACACCGTCAATCCAACGCCAAGTGTACAAGATCCAGTAGATTTGATCGCTTGTAATGGAGGGACAGTTTCTGCCGTAACATTCACTGGTACGGGAACATCTTATACTTGGATAAATTCAGCAGCATCAATAGGTTTGGCAGCAAGTGGAACAGGGAATATTACTTCCTTCACTGCAACAAATAACGGTTCAAATCCAATTGTCGCCACTGTTACAGTTACTCCACAATATACCAATGGAGGATTGACATGTTTGGGAAGTGCACAAAGCATGACCATTACAGTAAATCCTTCACCAAGTGCACAATTTAATATTCCTAATCAGACCATTTGTTCACAAGGCATATCGACAGGAGTAAATATTAGCTCAACGACAAGTAATGCGGCAATTACTTGGGCTGTGCCGACCATCCCTGCGAGCGTTACGGGATTAAACACCACGAGTGGAACGACCATCATTCCGTCAATGACATTGACCAATACATCATCATCACCTGTAGTCATCACCTTTCTAGCCTCTGCTACGACACCGGGAGCTTTGACTTGTCCAGGCTCAAGTGCTAATTATACCATTACTGTCAATCCAAGTCCTGAGGTGAATGACCCTATTGACCAATTGCTATGTAATGCCACAGCAAGTGCAGCGGTAATATTTGCAGGGTCAGCGAGCTCATACACTTGGACAAATTCAAACACAGGAATAGGTTTGGCGGCAAGTGGTTTAGGGAATATTTCATCATTTACCGCAGTGAATACGGGCTCAACAGTAATCACATCTACCCTCGTAGTTACACCTATAATCACCAATAATTCAGTCAATTGTCCCGGAACAACGCAGTCATTTACATATACCATCAATCCAACACCTGGTGTAGCTTCATCACCAGATTTTACATTGTGTAATGGAGAAAGTTCTTCCATCGTTTCATTAAGTGGAACAGGAACATCATATCCATGGACAAATTCAAATACAGCAATCGGTTTGGCTGCGAGTGGCACAGACTTTATACCTTCGTTCCAAGGAGTTAATGTGAGCAATGGACCAATAACGGGAAATATCACGGTGACACCCTTATATACAAATGGCGGACTCACTTGTCAGGGCATAGCTGACCAAATACTGGTTACCATTAACCCCACGCCAACAGTACTCGACCCATTAGATCAAGTGGTTTGTAATAATAGCAGCACATCGGGGATTATATTTAGTGGAAATGCAACATCATACACTTGGACAAATTCGACCAGTGGAATAGGTCTTGCTGCAAGTGGTACGGGTACAATAACACCATTTACAGCCATCAACACAGGTACTTCCCCAATCATTGCAACGGTGAATGTTACCCCACAATACACAGGAACGAATTTAACTTGCCCTGGCTTGCCACAATCATTTACATTCACAATCAATTCAAGTCCAATAGTAGCAAATCCAATTGACCAGACTGTTTGTAATGGTGTATCCACTTCATTGGTGAATTTTTCGGGAACAGGAATGAGTTATACTTGGACAAACAACACCCCTGGAATTGGCTTGGCAGCTTCAGGAATTGGCAATATCAATCCATTTACTGCCATCAATACATCGCTTTCTCCGTTGAACGCACAAGTTGTCGTTACACCAAATTCGACTGGAAACGGACTCACGTGTTCAGGCGTTTCGCAAGACTTAATTTTCACCATCAATCCTACACCTGGCCTCATAGACCCTACAGACCAAGTTGTTTGTAATGGTACAGCAACTGCAGCAACAGTATTCTCAGGAAATGGCACATCTTATTCATGGACAAACTCCAATCCAGCAATCGGTTTGACAGCAAGTGGATTGGGCAATATTCCATCATTCACAGCAATCAATACGGGCAATATTCCAATCGTTACGACCATCACTGTATTGCCAAATTTCACAGGTGGAGCAGCAAGTTGTAATGGAGTAAGTCAAAGCTATACGATTACAGTAAATCCAACGCCAAACGTACAAGGTTTACCAGACCAAGTGCTTTGTAATTCCGCGACAACGAATGCATTGAATTTTGTAGGAACAGGTACATCGTACACATGGACCAACAATACACCTTCCATCGGGTTGGCAGGTAGTGGAACAGGAAACATTGCCGCATTCACAGCAGTAAATACAGGTAGTACAATAGTCGCAGCAAGCATAACAGTAACACCGCAATATTCAAATGCGGCCTTAACATGCAGCGGTGCGACACAATCAATTACCATCACTGTGAATCCAACACCAACAGTTATAGTTCCACAAAATCTGGTGCTCTGCAACGGCGCAAATTCATCGCAAATTATTTTGGGTGGGACGGGTACATCATACAACTGGACAAACTCAAATCCAAGTATTGGTTTGGCAGCAAGTGGAACAGGAAATATACCTGTATTTGTTGCTGTCAACCTTGCCAATGGACCCGTTTCATCCTCCGTGTCTATTAGCCCAATTTACACCTTTGGTGGACAAACATGTACAGGGACAAGTCAGAACTTCAACATTATTATAAATCCTACGCCTACAATTGTCGCTCCTCTTGATCAAATTTTATGTAATCAGGGATTGACAACCACCGTGTCATTTGTTGGAACGGGGAACTTATACACTTGGATAAATTCAAACCCAGGAATAGGCCTTGCGGCAAATGGTTCAGGGAACATCTCTTCCTTCACTGCGTCAAATATCAGTTCAACTCCATCTGTTGCTACCATAACTGCTACACCTCAATTCTCAAATTCAGGACTTACATGTGCAGGTTTGCCGCAACAATTTACGATACAAGTTAATCCAACAGCAATTGTTTTAGACCCTGCAGATCAAGTATATTGCAATGGCAGCATCGCAGGAGGAGTGACTTTTTCCGGGACGGCGACCAATTATACTTGGACCAATGACAATACGAATATTGGCCTAGCAAGCAATGGCGTTGGCAATATTCCAACATTCACCGTAAGCAATAATTCAAGTCTAGCCATAACGGCAAATCTTGTTGTCACACCTTTGTACACCATTGGTTCGTTGGTTTGTCCTGGACCGGTTCAAAACTTCGTATTCACTGTCAATCCGACACCTTTAGTGAATGACCCTTTAGACCAAGTAATTTGCAATGGTTTACCAACAACAGCTGTGAATTTTGTAGGCACTGGCACTTCGTATAATTGGACAAATAGCCAAACATCCATCGGATTAAATGCCACAGGGACTGGAAATATACTTCCCTTTAATGCGATGAATGCTAACTCATCAGCCGTGATTTCTAATATTGTTGTCACACCGCAATTTACTGGCTCAGGTGTCACTTGTTCAGGCAACCCACAAAACTTCAACATTACCGTAAATCCTTCTCCGAATCTTCTGCCGATAAGTCCAATTTCGATTTGCAACAATACAGCTTTCAATGTAAATCTTGCCAGTGATCTACCTTCTTATTTTGTATGGCAAGCACTAGCAACAAGTAATGTGAACGGCGAAGTCAGTTCAGCGCAAACATCTTCGGTCATAAACAACACCTTAACCAATATTACAACAATACCTCAGAATGTGCAATATACCGTCACGCCTACCTCAATACCACAAGGATGTGTAGGAACAAGTTTAAACTTTGCTGTGACCGTTATTCCAGATGTTATTCTTTCCATTCCAACGGCAATTGAAATTTGCAGTGGAAGCGCGGTAAATGCACTATTAACGGCCAATGTGTCATCAAATTTCTCTTGGTTCACCACCTTCAATAATCCAAATGTTACTGGTGAATCAATTACTGTGAACACTGGTGCAATAATCAACGATATTTTAATTAATAATTCCGCTACCAACCAACTTGTCATTTACAGTGTTACTCCGACATCGATAAATGGCTCATGTCTTGGGTTAGCTCAAACCGTTGCTGTAACCGTAAAACCGCCTTTGGCCTTATTGAATAACGATACGGTTACCATTTGCAGCGGCTCTAGTGTTGCATTATCTCTAGTTTCAAATACAGCCGTCACATTTAATTGGTTTGCACAGCAGTCTTTAGCGGTTCAAGGTGAGAGTATTTCAACTGTTACATCAGCAACTATTACCGACACACTATTTAGTACTTCGACAATAACAGAAGAAGTGTTGTATAACGTTGTTGCCAGTTCGACAGCTACTGGATGTTCCACACCTATGTTTCCAATTCATGTTTTTGTAAATCCTATACCTAACATAATTGCAGTACCTGATTTGGTCTTTTGTCAAGGACTTACCACCACCAACATTAGTTTAGATGGCGCGGTTTCTGGAACAAGTTTCAATTGGACAAATACAAATACCCTAATTGGTTTGCCAGCTTCTGGTTTAGGATCTATTAGCCCGTTTGTTGGGCAAAACACAACAATTTCTCCAATAGTATCGACAGTATCGGTTGTTCCTTCGTTTGTATTTAATGGAGTCCAATGTCAAGGAAATCCTGAGCAATTTACAATAACAATCAATCCAATACCGGATGTTGTTCTACCAATCGATCAAAATATTTGTGCTGGATCACCAACGACAAGTGTCATCTTCAATGGCACTGTGCCAAACACCATCTATAGTTGGCAAAATAATAATCTGAATACAGGATTGGGCACGTCTGGAATTGGAAATATAAATAGTTATATCACACCAATCGGACATCTATATTCTCAAACAAGTACTATTACAATAACTCCAAATTATACAAATGCAGGAGTTACTTGCTCTGGTCCGATTGAAAATTTCAATATTTCAGTTAATCCGACAGCATTGTTAACAACGATAGGTGATACAATCTGTTCCAAAAGTGACCTGAATTTACCAATTACAACATCCGTTCCTGCCAATATAATTTGGCAAGCAACAAATAATATAAATGTTTCTGGTGAATCATTAGCTCCTCAAAATAGTTTAATCATAACAGATATATTGACGAACAATGGGGCAAGTCCAGAGATTGTTAATTATCAGGTTTCCTTGTCAACAGCTGGTTTTGGATGTCTTTCAGGACCATTCAATCTACCTGTTTTGGTCAATCTCTTACCGCAAGTTGATTATACTGTTTTAGGTGCGCCACTTTGCAATATAGACCCTATTCAATTTCAAAATAATACGATAGGTAATAATAGCTATATCTGGAGTTTTGGAGATGGAAATAATTCAACTTTGTTTAGTCCCGCGCATACCTATTTGAATGCTGGTTCCTATTCCGTCAATTTAACAGCGATGGAGAACAATACAGGGTGCATTGACAGTGTAATCAAGGTTGTTAATATTGATGAAATTCCAGAAATACAATTTGCGGTATCAAATGATACGGGCTGTATTGTGCTCAATACTGTTTTTACAGATATCGTGAATGCTCCTAATACTCAACTCTATTGGGATTTTGGAGACGGCACCAATTCAAACCAATCCAACTCAATTGATCACCAGTATAACGATGTCGGTTGTTTTGATGTAAGCTTGACCATTACAAATGCCTCTGGGTGTGTGGCTTCTTTTACAGAGACCAACTTCGTATGTGTTTACGAACAACCCGTGGCCCATTTTTATGCCTTACCTGACTCTGCAAATGTTGAACAACCGGAAATTGCTTTTATTAACCAATCCGTAAATGCATCTACTTATTATTGGGATTTTGGTGATGGCACAAATAGTGTTTCAGTAAGCTCAATTCATGATTTCGGTCATGATATAGGCAACTATTCAGTGACACTTTACGCTTATAGTTTAGGGGGTTGTTATGACAGCATGTTCTTAACGGTTAATATTTATGAAGACATAATATACTACGTTCCAAATACTTTCACCCCGAATTTCGATGGTACTAATGATATATTCTTACCGATTCTAAGCTCTGGATTAGACCTTACAAATTATAAACTTTTAATCTTTAATCGTTGGGGCGAAGTGGTATTTGAATCCAATGACCCTTCTGTTGGTTGGAATGGAACTTTTCTCAATAGAAGAGGTCATTTAGAAATTGCACAAGATGATACTTATACGTGGAAAATCAGAATGAATGCATTGCAAAATGAAGAAGCAATAATGTTAGTAGGACATGTAACGTTGCTTAAATAATAGCTTCAAGGAGGGGGGAAATGACAAATACAATAAAAATCTTTCTTGCAATTTTGTTTTTCACTTTAATTGGCAGTATACGAATGATTACGACGGTAAAACTGGAAAAGCAAAAGTTGAATTAACGAAAATATACAAACCTCAAGGAATCACTTTTTAACTAAAGATAATTCCAAAAAACTCAGAGGTTATAATTTTTCAAGGTTACATGGAGGAAGAAGTGATTGATTTTTTAAATGACTAAATCAACGTGTCTTTTTTACTCAAATAAATAATTTTATAGGGTTACCCCTTTAGGTAGCAGAACGTAAATAGTTTATGTTCTGGAGCTGTTTATTTGTGTAAAAATAGCACAGATGAAAATACTTAAAGAATTATCGAGAAAAGAATTTAGGGCAAAATTTGGGTCGGAGGCTCTATGTTTAGCCTATTTATCTAAGACGAAATGGGTCGAGG
>Ga0209390_10009485_pt1 | contig 11671 bp, 10 predicted proteins | sample BON01_FD_187212 | JGI IMG/M metagenome (GOLD analysis project Ga0209390, IMG submission 187212) | Freshwater microbial communities from Lake Bonney liftoff mats and glacier meltwater in Antarctica - BON-01 (SPAdes) (version 2) | ecosystem: Environmental > Aquatic > Freshwater > Ice > Glacier... | reverse complement strand
TTAAAGAACTTTTTTTTAAAATTGTTAAGAATTGTATTTAAAGAACTTTTTTTTAAAATTGTTAAGAATTGTATTTAAAGAACTTTTTTTTAAAATTGTTAAGAATTGTATTTAAAGAACTTTTTTTTAAAATTGTTAAGAATTGTATTTAAAGAACTTTTTTTTAAAATTGTTAAGAATTGTATTTAAAGAACTTTTTTTTAAAATTGTTAAGAATTGTATTTAAAGAACTTTTTTTTAAAATTGTTAAGAATTGTATTTAAAGAACTTTTTTTAAAATTGTATTAAAGAACTTTAATAAAGTTGTTAAATATTGATATAATGTTTATATATATAATTCTTGTAATCCTATAAAATTTTTACTTGGTATTATAGTTTGATTTGCCATTGCGTCATAAGATTTTGTTCCATAATAATTTACAAATTTGGTATTAACATTTATACCATTATCAAGTATGCTTTCTTTATGATAATTATCAATTATTTTTAAATTTCTGTTAATTAAAACAATATATCTTTCAATAACATTATCAATATATTCATACATTTTAGTCATTTTAGGGACCTTGTATATTATATTTTGAATATTATTTACACAATTTGATTTTAGTTGAATAGCTATTTCGTATCTTTGAGCTAAATTTTGTAAATAAATTGGTTCAATAGATTTTATTTTGGGGTCTTTGAATGATATTTTTGGTTGAACGATTGGTATAATTTGTTTTTTATTAATTTTATAATACTCTTCTATTTCTTTTCTTATTTTTAATATATTATTAGTTCCTTTTAATAACAGGTAGAATTCTGCAGAGTTATAATCATATAATGGTAATATACTAAATAAAAAGTATATCATAGTAGAATCAATATAAAGTGAATCTAATTTATTATTATTGATTATAATAATTTTATCGTTATCTGTTATTTGAATATTACCGCTATTTTTTAATTCGATTTGTTTTTTTATATGATCGTATGTTTTAGCTTGCAATTGTTGTAATTTTATAAAGGTATCTTTATTAAAAGAATCTGTAATATTATTATTTAGATTAATGTAATTATTAACGAAATATAGAGCTATAGTTATAGATAATATGATTAAAATTGCACTCTGAACATTCCAGAATTTTGTAAAAATAGCTAATATAATTAGAAAGATTACAATGACTTGAAATTTTAAATTAATAGTACTATTATTTGAATCTAAGAATAAGTTTACAATAGGTATATCCATAATATAAAGTTTTAAAAAAAATTTATATTAACTCTAAAAATATTAGAATTAAAATATCTACGCTAATAATGTAAATAATTAATGTATAAAAGGAAACAAAACATATAAATGTAATAATTAATGTATAAAGGAAATACTTTAATAAATAAATGTAATAATTAATGTAAGGAAATACTTTAAAAAATAACGTATAATGACGATAAATAACTAATTTAATGTATAATAATGAGATAAACGTATATTAAATAATTAAATTATTTATTTAATTTTAATTAAATTATTTACGTAAATTTATTTTCTTTTGTAATAATATAAAAAAAAATGGCAGGAGGTCTTATGCAACTTGTAGCTTATGGTGCTCAGGATATTTATCTAACTGGTAATCCACAGATTACTTTTTTCAAGGTTGTTTATAGACGTCATACTAATTTTGCTCTAGAGTCAATTGAACAGACTTTTAACGGAACTGTTGATTTTGGTCGTAAGGTGTCATGTACTGTTTCTCGTAATGGAGATTTAATTTGGAAGACGTATCTTCAAGTTACTTTACCATCACTCCCATCTACTGCTGCTTGGACCCGAGATGTTGGTCATGCTATTATTGATTACGTGAATATTGAGATTGGAGGTCAGGAAATTGATCGTCATTATGGAGACTGGTTCAACATTTGGAATGAACTTACTCAGACTGCTGAACATCAGGATGGTTACAATGTGATGATTGGTTCTACAACTGTTCTTACGACGGCTGGATCAATTATTCCTGCTACTACTATCTACGTTCCACTTCAATTTTGGTTCTGTAGAAATCCTGGTCTTGCTCTTCCTTTAATTGCTCTACAATATCATGAAGTTAAATTCAATATTTCATTTTCTCCAGTTGCAGAGTGTTATATTGGAACTGTTACTTCAACCCCTGTTCTTGGGTATGCTTCATTATACATTGATTATGTTTATCTTGATACAGATGAGCGTAGACAATTTGCTCAGGTTCAACATGAATATCTTATTGAACAACTTCAGTTTACTGGAGCAGAATCAGTTACTGCTACATCATACAAGGCTAAACTTGCTCTAAATCATCCTTGTAAGGAACTTATTTGGGTTGTTCAACTTGATGCTAATACAACTGGTGGAGCAAATCGTTGGTCTGATTATACTAACTCTGCTAATACTTCAGCAGATTTCTATGTTGGAGCTGATACTCTTGTTGATGCTAAACTACAACTTAATGGACAAGATCGTTTCTCAGTTCGTAAAGCAGCATACTTTAACGTGGTTCAACCTTACCAACATCACACCAGATGTCCAGCTACAGGTATTTACTGCTACTCATTTGCGCTAAACCCAGAACAGCATCAACCCAGCGGGAGTGTTAATATGTCACGTATTGATAACGCCACCCTTATGCTCACACTTGCATCATCAGCCGCATCTCAACTTCGTGTGTATGCCGTGAATTATAACGTTCTTCGTATAATGGCGGGAATGGGTGGTCTTGCATATAGTAATTAAGAGTTTTAACCTAATATTTGGTTATCTACTTATGGTTACAAAGTTTTCGCTCCTGCAACCTCAGGAGCGTGGTGAACAAATAAAGAATGACATTCAATAAATTTTCTGTAACTCAAAAGGTTCAAAAAGTTGGAAGAGTTATTACGATAGATTATAAGGTAGTTTTTTTGCTCCACAAGTTGGTGGAGCAAAAAAAGAGCAGGTTTAAAGAATTTAATAAATTTTTGTAAATTTTAACAAAAATAGTTTAAAGATATATTACAATTATTAAAGAAATATGCAAAATACAACATTTGATATTATTAAACTTATCGAAAGTAACCCTATTACTTTACTGTAAATTCCAAACTAAATTACTATCAAAAGTTAAAGAATGATCAGCAACAACTATTTATTTCTAGTTTTTATTGTTATTTAAATCACAACCCGATTTTATTATCTCACTTGATTCTATATGGAAATGGTGTGGATTTTCACGTCAAGGAAATGGTAAAGTTGTACTTGTAAAAAATTTTAGAAAAAGCTGCTTCTGAAGTTGCAGAAGCTGCTCCAGAGGTTGCAGAAGCTGCTTCTGATAAAGAAAACACCGATAAAAATATAAAATTAAAAAACTTAGGTGGGTCTGGATTAAATAAAGAAAAAGTGTTAATGACTATAAACACATTCAAGAAATTTTGTTTGAAAGCTGGAACAAAAAAAGCGGATGAGATACACGACTATTATATAAAGTTAGAAGAATTATTACAAGAAATGATGAATGAAGAAAGTGTAGAATTACAACTTGAGAATAAAAAAAATCAAGTACAACAATTAGAAAATACAAATTTAAATTTAATAAAAGAAAAAGAATTAGAAAAGCATAATATTTTACTAAGAGAATTTTCTAATATAGGATGTATAGTTTACATTATAAAAGTAAAATCTTATGAAAATGGTGAGTATATTATAAAAATAGGAGAAAGTCGTAGAGGTATAAAGAATAGATTTATTGAACATTCGAAAAATTAAAGTATTATTAGATTGTTTTATTGTAAATAAAAGTAAAGATTTTGAGAGTTTTTTACATAAAGAAATAAAAGAACATAAAGTGAATTATTTAGAAAATCATATTACAGAAAATGAATTATTTTTAATTGGTAAAAAATTGTCATATAATAGTGTTTTACATATAATTAATAATAATATAAAATACTTTAATGATAATAATATGGATTTAGATTTAGAAAAGCAGAATTAGAGATTATAAAATTAAAACAAATGAATGAAATAATTACAAATAATAATTTTGTTGAAATTTTTCAACAAGTTCTAAATACAAATAAAAATACATTACATGAAATTAATGAATTAAAGAAAATAAATATTGAATTATTAGAAAAAGTAAATTCTTTACAAACAAATACTAAAAATAATTTCAATGAAGACTTGAAAACAATGGGTCCAAGATTACAAAAAATAAATCCTGAAAAGTATATGAAACTATAAGTGAATGTATAAAAGAAGAACGATTTCACACTTTGGTTCCGCTTCGAGAATGTATAAAAGAAGATACTAAAATTAAAAGATCAAGTATTAATAAAGCAATATATTTATAATGGATTTAGATGGGCGTTAATTGATAGAGAGTTATATTGTTAATATATTACCAACTAAATATTCTAGAATGCAAAATTTAGGATATATTGCTAAATTAAATATAGAAAAGACAAAAATATTAAACATTTATTTAGATAGAAAATCAGCTAGTACATTAAATAATTATCAAACAGACAGTTCTTTAGATAATCCTGTGAAGAATTTTTCTTTAAGTAATATATGTAGTGATGAATTAAAAAATAATTTCATGACAATCTCTCCTATTTTATATAAAAATGGGATTGGAAAGTATAATAATTTAGGAGAATTAATTAAAGAATTTTCTTGTAAAAATGAATGTATGTGGAATAAAACTTTAACTAAAGCATTAGATAAAGAATTATTTTATAATAATTATAGATATAAATATCTTTATGCAAAATTATATATTTAACTTAAATCTTTTTATTTTAATTATTTTATTTTATGGTGGTTTAGATTCTGTAAAAGATGACGAATAATTTAAACAATATCTAGCTGGGTTTTTGACAGGCGTAAGTATTGCTCAAGTTGAGAATGGTATGTGTTAATGTTTTATTGTTATTTCTTCAAGTACGCAATTAAGCCCAAATAAATTTGGGTTAATTACTGACTAATCGTCACTTATCCTTTTACAATATTCGCCCATGTGGTTGATAAAATAGTTTTTTTAAATTTTAATTTATTAATGTTTTTAATTTTTAGATTTTTGATTTTAAAATCATTCATTATATATAATTCATCTTCAAACGAATCTTCAAACATACTTTGATTTTTCAACCACCATTCATTTTCTTTTTTTGTAAAAAAGGCATTTTCATTTTCAATTCTTTCTTTTTCTCCTACTGGATAATATTCTTTTGCATTAAGATTGAACATTCCAGCTAACATTTGATACAAAATATCTTATATATTTATAAATTCATTTTTTTGTGAAACACTACAATAAATCTATCAACTTGTTAGAAATAATAAATCCAGTTAAATAGTGATTGGAAAGAATTTTATGATTACGTGGCTGGCCATTCGATAAAGGTATTTATTTTTTATTTTGTATGAGATTCTAAATTTTTTATTTTTATTATATTGATATATATTAATAAATGTCACAAAGTCGTTTTAACTCTGTTATATTTGGATCCCTAACATTAATAAATAATCAATCAAATTTAGGTGCAAGAATAACGAATTTAGGTTATCCTATAGATGATAATGATGCAACTAATAAATATTATGTAGATAGTAAATTAAGAGCGGCGGATATATCAGCGGGTATTGGATTGAGTTTAAATACATCAAATAATATAATTATCAATGTATTACCTTCTCAGACTCAAATTACTGAAATAGGTAATATAAATATAGGTTCATGGCAATCAGATACGATACTTGTTCCATATGGTGGTACAGGTAATAGTATATTTACTCCTAATAAATTACTATTAGGTAATGGTACGAGTGCGATATCTACGGCTAATAATTTAGATTATAACTCAAATTTGTTTACAATAAGTGTGCCTTTATTAATAACGAATACGAACAATGCGTTAGGTAATAGTAATGCTTCTTTAAGTATTTTAGGAGGTGTAAATATTACAAAGAATTTAATAGTAGGTTCTGATGTTATGATATCTGGGAATATTTCGGTTAATAATATATCAATTACAGGTGATATTGTTTTAAATACTCTTAGTGCACAGAATTCTATTTATACAAATATATCAAGTAATAATATAATATGCAATAATTTCAAAATGATAAATATGACTGGTTCAAATATTCTATCGAATAATATTACAACAAATAATTTAATTGCGTACGGAATTAGTGTATTAAGTAGTTGTAATATATCAAATATATCTAGTAGTAATCTTAGTGTAAATAATTCTACAATATCTAATACTATAATTACAAATATTAGTGCAAATACTATTAGGACAAGTTTAGCTGTAATAGGATCGATTACCTCAACTAATTGTACCATGTCATCAGTTCATATACCATTATTATTAACATCAACGAATAATTCCTTTACTAATTTATCAAGTAATAATATAGTAACATTTTTTTCATCAATAAATAATCTATCAAGTTCTAATATAACATTTTCTAATTTAAATGTGAATAATACAACAAATTCTACCACTATTAGTAGTTCTAATATATATTCAATAAATATGTTTAATACGAATTTTTCATCAAGTAATAGTACTTGTTTAAATTCAAATATTACGAATTTAACTTCAAATTCGTCTAATATAACAAATAATTCAAGTGTAAATATATCAAATACAAACATGACAAGTTCTAATATATCCAATATAAATCTAACGAGTTCTAATATATCCAATATAAATCTAACGAGTTCTAATATATCCAATATAAATCTAACGAGTTCTAATATATCCAATATAAATCTAACGAGTTCTAATATATTTAGTTCTAATATATTTAGTTCTAATATATCAAATGTAAATCTAACAAGTTCTAATATATATAGTTCTAATATTATTAGTGAAAATATAACTAATAATTTTATTACATCAAATAATACATTATCAACAAATAGTACAATTAATTCTTTGAATGTAGTTGGTAATATATCAAATAGTAATGGAAATATTTTAACAAAAAATATTATTTTTACAAATTCAACAATATCAAATATATTTCAAAATGGGATTGCTGTATTGGGTAGCGTTAATTGTATAAATATAACAACAGGAAATATATATAGTATAAATACATCATTGGTAAATTTATTATCTATGAATTCAACATTATCCAACGTTATTAGTACAAATTTAACCACTAATAATATTAAAGTATCATCCCTATTATCAACTTATCATTATTCGGAAAATAGCACTCTTTCTAATACGATAGTATTAAATTCTACTATTTCGTCATTTTATATTAATTCTGATGCAAACTTTAAAAAAAACATTATTATAAATAGTAATTTTCAAGCAAATAACTCTTATACATCTGGTTCATTTTTTTCTATTTTACCATCATCATTTACTGATCTTTCACCAACAGGTAATATTAACTCTTGGTATGCTAATTACATTGCGTCACCTACATTATCAGCACTTAATACATTGACAACTTTAAAAACTACAAATATGTATATACAAAGCAATATTATAAGAGGTGCTAATCAATCTTTAATATATAATTCAGCTCTAACTTTAGGTTATGTTCAAAATAATACAGGTAGTAATTTAACTGGACAAATTATGTTTGAACGGAATGATGGAAATTGGTATAGTAGTATATACACGGAAAATATTTCTAATAGATTAAATATTGTTAATAGTAGCTTCTCTGGTGGTGGTGGTGTTGGTATAATAAGTATAAATCCAATCACATTCGATTCTGTTAATAGTAGCACAAATATTATACCAATTACGTTTGCAAGTTTCTCAAAAGAATCCTCCATATTTTATAGCACTAAAAATGCGATAAATTCATCTACTGGAGCTCTTGTGATCAACGGAGGATTAGGTATTAAGAATATTTATACTTCAAGTCTAGAAACGTCATTATTTAGTACACCTAATTATAACTTGATAACACCAATTGAAGGAGGTTATTCAGAGATTTCTAACATTGGAATTGTATTAAATGGTATTGATAATCTTGTAAATTATAACCTTAATTTTCCAACTGATTTGTTAGACGGTCAACATATTTTTATCACATCTAATATAAATATAACAAATGTTAGTTTTTCTAATTCTAATATACCTGTTTCTAATATTATAGCATATGTTGCAAAAAAATATATTTATATATCTAATATTTCAAATTGGTTTTCTTGTTAATTTAACTTGGAGCTTAATTGTTTTCTTGTTAAATTGGAACTATATGGGGGCGATATTGTCAAATTCGCTGGTAGAACTCCTCTCTGCAAATCTGGAAGATATTGAGACTGAAGTCCACCAGTTTTTGGAAAGGCTTTACATTCAAGTCCCGTCTCTTGTTTCTATCAGGTTTGCATATTTCGACGGCCAAGTCCTTTGGTTCGACGCCACTTGTCCATCTTTTATATAAACTGGTAAATATTCAATGTCTTTTATATAAACTGGTAAATATTCAATATCTACATTTTCGTCTTCATTCTCTTCTACATTTTCAAATTTACTGCAGAGATATTTCAAGTATAAAAATAACAAGAAATTTGCTACAAATCCAATTATCACATAAATTAATGTTTTTTCTGGAGTTGGTGGTATTGTTGGTATTGGATATTCTGACATTATTTATTATTATTATTATTTTATTATTTTTAAATAGTTAAATGATACTTTCTTATCAAAACGAAACATTTTCATAAGATGTAAAACGTAAAAGCATTTTCTTAATATAAACGTATTTTTAATATGAGTGAAAAAATTGCATTCACAAATTGTACCTAAATATTTTGATCCACGTTTGTACCTACATTTTGTTGAATATATGGATCATTATTTTGACCTTGTTGCATAGTTGGATCACGACTTTGTTGCATAATGGAATTTTGTGCTTTCATAACTAAATCATTAATAGTTTCAATTAATTTCGGGTCATTTAGTCTAGATAACGTTGATATAATATTTCTTAAATTTGATTTATTATTACCTTGACTATTACCATCTGTAAGTATAGATAGTAATTTTATAGTTTTGGGATCTTGTAATTTTTTATAATCGATACTTGAAGTAAGTAATGATATTATATTAAAGAATTGCGGATCGTCTAACATGGAACTCAATAATTGAGGATTTGATATAATTTTAATTAATTGTGAAAGGATTTGATTATTACCATTTATTGAATATACTATATTTGCCAACTGAGGATTATTTATAGTTGATTCAACGAGATTTTTTATTTGAGGACTTGTTGAAATTACATTTACCAAATTAGCAATATGTTGGTCTTTTACTGATACGCTCGCCATTTCTACATCTTTACTAGGATTTTTAAATGAGTTTGTAACTCCTAATAATAACGTATGTACAAATCCATTTGTTGGAATGTTTATAAATGGTAAAATCTCTGATACACCAAATAAAACAAATCCTACAATAGTGGGGATATAATCCATTTATATATATATAATGTTTAATGTCTTTAAGTTCTTTATTTATTTCTTTGATGAACGCGTATATGAGAAAGTTTACATAACGCTTGTTTTGTTGAACGCAAAAGGGTTAATTAAATAGTATTTTTTCAATACACGCATTCATACAAATATTAAGAGCATTTATGTTAATAGGTTTAGGTATATAATCGTCAAAACCCATTGAAATGTATTTTTCATAATCTTCTTTTAAACAATACGCAGTCACAGCAATAACATAAGGTTTCCTAATATTTAATAATTTATATTCTCCTATAATATTATTATTATAATAATTCATAATATATTTTATAACTGTAGTTCCATCAATAATAGGCATCCTAATATCTAGTAATATTATATCATATTTTTTAATTTTCATCATTTCAAGACACTGTTTACCATTATCTGATATATCTACGTTTTTGTACCCAATCTTGGCTAAAAAACTTATTACTACACGTTGATTAATAAGAACATCTTCCACTAATAATATTCTAATATCATTTTTAATAATATTGTTATTAAGATTATTGTTAGATATATACTCGTTTAATTGTGATTTTTTCACATAAGGTTCTTTATATTTATATTTAGATAATTGCAATATACTTATACAAGTCTTTTTTAATTTATTTTCTTTTATTGGTTTTGTATGATGCGATTTAAAAATCGTATTACTCTCGTCAATATTATCTCCTAATGAACTTATCGCTATTAATGGAATATTACATCCCGATTCTTGTAATTTTATGCCAAAATCTTTACCATTCATATGTGGATGCATACATATATCAACTAATCCCAAATCATAATCATTTGTTTTTAGTAAATATAAAGCTTCTTTAGGATCAGAATAAGTTTGTACTTTCATACCCCATCTTTGAACCATTGCTGCTAATGATAATCTATTTACTATTCTATCATCAAGGATAAATACTGATTTATTTCTTAATATATTCTCGTCTTGATTGCTTTTCTCATCATTAATTAACTCGCATTTTTTTGTTTTTATAGTAAAACAAAATCTTGTACCTTTGTTTATTTCACTCCAATCTATCCATATATCTCCATTCATTAAATTTATTAATTCTTTTGATATTGCTAAACCTAATCCAGTCCCTTGTAAAATTTTATTTTCTTTGTTTAGTATTTGACTAAATGAGTCGAATAATTTAGCTTGCTCACTCTTCTCTATACCACAACCAGTATCTATTATTGAAAATTTTAAAAATACATCTTCGTCTATATAATTTGATGTAATGTTTAATATTATATGACCTTTCTCAGTAAATTTAATAGAATTACTTAATAAATTCAAAATAATCTGTTTTATTCTATTGTAATCACTATAAATATAATATGGCGTATTATCTGAAAAACTATAATTGTATTCAATCTTCTTTTCATGTATTTTAGAACTTAATATATCATTCGCTGACTCTATACAATCTCTAATATCAAAACATGAATTGTCTAATGATACTTTTTTAGCCTCTAATTTACTATAATCTAATATATCATTTATTATTGTCATTAAATTTAAAGAACACTCTCTCAACATCTCAATATAATTCTTTTGATCATACGACAATACAGTATCTTCTAGTAATGTCATCATTCCTATTATACCATTTATAGGAGTCCTTATTTCATGACTCATACTTGCTAAAAAAAGACCCTTGTGATTATATAAATTATCAGATTGTATCTTAGCTTCGATCAACTCAAACTCCAATTTTTTTATTAAATCTATATTATCAAATGAATATAAATATATATCTTTATAAAATTTCCTCTTTATTTTATACCAATTATAATTGCCATCTTTATTTAATATCCTACACTCATTATCAGAGGCCTCTTTATTTTTTATAAAATTAATATCTTTATTATTATTTATATTATAATCCTCTATATGAATATAAGTTTTGCACAAAAACATATTTTCATCTAAAAGTTTGTTAAATATATTCATATATCCATTCATATAAATCTCTTTTGTATTATAATCATATTGTAATATTCCTAAATTTAAATTTTCTAATATATTACATAACATTATTATTATTATTATTATTATTATTATTATTATACTTTAAAATAAAAATATTTATTACATAATTTTTTTTTTTTTTTTTTTTTTTTTTTTTTTTTTTTTTTTTTTTTTTTTTTTTTTTTTTTTTTTTTTTTTTTTT
>Ga0209390_10009483_pt1 | contig 11671 bp, 12 predicted proteins | sample BON01_FD_187212 | JGI IMG/M metagenome (GOLD analysis project Ga0209390, IMG submission 187212) | Freshwater microbial communities from Lake Bonney liftoff mats and glacier meltwater in Antarctica - BON-01 (SPAdes) (version 2) | ecosystem: Environmental > Aquatic > Freshwater > Ice > Glacier... | reverse complement strand
GCGAAATCTCAGATCCGGTATCCTGTGAAGGCGGCATCTGTGAAGGCATTACCATGGGTTCGGTCTCCTTCGCCCTCAAGTCTAAACTTTAGCCAGTCAAATGTCTCACTCTTATTGGCACGGAGGGCTATGGGCACGACGCGAACGGTTCGCGCTGCGCTTTGACCGCCAGAAGGGGAGGGCGCGGCGGTATTGCTATGTCTCAGTGAGTAGCTGAGGCGTTTTATTTTTTTACGTTTTGATTATGACGTTACATGACAAGCAGTCCAGCGAGATTGCAGCGCTCAATGACCGAGCGCGAAAAAGTTTTACCGGATGTCAGGTTATGCTGACCAGTGGTATTTTCAATCTTCCCGATGCGGTCCAATGCGAAATTATTCAGCGAGTTCGCAGTTTTGATGCGTTCACGCCGGATAACGACCCATACGGTGAACATGACTTTGGAGCTTTCGACTTCGCAGGTGAGCGGCTGTATTGGAAGTTTGATTACTACGACCAGAACACGCAGTGAGGATCCCCAGACCCGAGTGATCCGGAGCTAACTAACCGCGTTTTGACGATCCTCCTAGCAGACGAATACTAAGCATGAAGACCGCTTTGCGGGGTGAGCGTATCACCTCGTATATTATGTATTTGGTGACCAATAATAACCACATTAAATGTACTGAAAAACGAAGAAAAATCAAAATTTTTTATTGTAAATAATCGCTATTTAAGGCGAGAGATCTTTTAATCTGAATTAATTCCATCATAGGCGATATCGGTACTTAATTTTGACAAACCACCCTTTTACCGCAAAATTCTTCCCGACCGTCTAAAGGCGATCAACAATCCACTCACCAGTCTTTCGAGATTGGTGGACGCCAGCCTTGAGAGACCCCAATAGGGGAGAACAGGCATGGCACACCCACGCCGTGACGCCGCTTTGGCCGCGTTCAAAAAAACCTTTCGCGAGCTGGCACCTTACAAACATCGCTACGAGGTATTTCGAGACTTTGTAACGATGGCTGCGTGCAGTTTGCACAATGGTATTCACAAGGATGAAGCCCGCGAAGAGGAATATCTACGCATTATTGCAGGCTATAAAAAACCCGACCAGGAGGTATTTGCAAAACTTCTTGGATGCCTCGTTGAAGCGCTAGACCCTGAGCCCCGTGATATTCTCGGCCCCCTCTACATGGAGCTCGAGATTGCCAATAAGGACGCAGGGCAGTTTTTTACCCCGCCTGAGCTCTCTGAGCTGATGGCGAGTCTGACTTTTGGGGACATGCTTGGCAAGCTGGATACCCAGCCGTTTATCACGGCAGGTGAACCAGCTTGCGGGGCAGGGGGAATGATCTTGGCTTTGATCAAAGTGATGATTGCCAAAGGCTACAACCCATCCCAACATATCTGGGTGCAGTGCATCGACGTGGACCGTATGGCCGCGCTGATGTGCTACACGCAGCTGAGCCTCTGGAACGTGCCCGCCGAAATTATCGTCGGGAACACCCTGAGCTGGGACATCCGCGAAGTCTGGTACACGCCCGCCCACCATCTTGGGCTTTGGAAGTACCGGCTGCGCCGGAACGAGGAGAGCCTCGAGGTCAATGCGTCGGCTACGGAGCAATCCGCGCCACACGCGCCGCCATCTAAAGCGGCAGCAACGCCAACGTCCACGCAAACCCACACCCCAGCCGTCAAGCCCGCACAGCTTGGCTTTGACTTCTGAGGTGTTCAGGTGAGCAACGACTACGCAGAGCACCAGCTGGACTGGAAAGGGCAGGTCATCACCATCCGGTGGTGCCCCGAGTGGCTGGGCGGCGATACCGCCCACCTAGAAATAGTGACCGCCGATCGCAAACCGCATCCGATATCTGAAACCGGATATCGCTCGCACTTCTGCCCGCGCGAGCTGGTGGAGGGGGTCGGTGGCCCGCTTGCCTTTGTCACGGCATGGCTCGAGACGAAAGACGACGGCAAACCCGTTCAGCTTTCGCTCTTATGAAATTGAAAGAGCCTCCGTATCGGGGGCTCTTTTTTTGTGCGCTCTGGTCTTTATGGGTGAGCCTGAGCATGATGAGTGACAAACGCAAACTGGGGGTATGAGCCTTGACTGATTGGCATAGCACTAAGGATCTTGAGCGCCTGGATGAAGCTCTTTTGGCTTTGCCCGAAGATAATGGAGGGATGCTTTTATCCGAACTCGATGGATTTTGCGTAGGGCTCTTGGTGTGCCCAGAGATGATCCCATCCGGCGAATGGTTACCCAAAGTCTGGGGACCACACGGGCCACCCGAATTTGAATCTCTGGAGCAAATGCAAGCTCTGATGAATCAAATTATGGAGCATTACAATCGTGTCGCCAAAATGCTCACCCCGCCCGCGTATTTCAGTCCGGTCATCGATGAAGTGACCGCAACAGGCGAAATACTGTGGGAGTATTGGATGGATGGCTTTATGTCCGTCGTCGCACTCAGACCTGATGCTTGGAAAAATATGAGTAGAGGTGACGACACCCACGCGTTGTTCGCCATGATTGAAATATTTCGCCTTGCAAGATTTGGACGCGAGCGCGGCAAATACTCGAAGACCGAACAAGCTGAGAAAGATGACTACGCGGTCAATTTTATCACCGACAGTGTTCTTGAGATCAACCGCTTTACGAAGGGACTTCCGCCCGAGGCGCTTTTTGATGGTATGCCTTGGGGCGCACCTGCAAACCAAGCTCATGCACCGTTTGCAGCCAAGAAGGTGGGCCGCAACGATCCCTGTCCCTGCCGGTCAGGCCGGAAATACAAAAAATGCTGTAGCGGTACAAATTAACCCCTGCTTTTTCTTTTTCACCCACAAGAATGTCAGTCGGAATTTCCGGCATTTTTGTCGTGGCTGATCCTGACAAAATCCATAGATCCGGCGAAATCGCCACTTCCCCAGGCTGACCCAGGCCACCGCGCGCCTCTTTGTGAAGCCATTGTGAAGAACCTGCTTTGACATTGCGTGGTTTTTCTTCACAATGATGGTGTGGCGCGCTTAGCAAGATTGCGTATTCGTAACGAACAGTTTCTAGGGTATTGCTTCGCTTACCCTGAACCTGTCCGTCGAACACGCATCTTGGCAGGGGGTTTTCACCCCTTGCATCCCCAGACAAGGGAAAGTCGCTGGGCGCGTTTTCCCTTTGAACCCTTTTAGCCAAGAACACCGCACCATGACACGAGAGCAATACCAACGAGACTACCGCCAGCAATACAAGGACCACGCGAAACGCGTGAACCTTACATTTTCGCTGTCTGAGTATCGTGCTATTTCCCGTGGTGCGAAGGACGCCGGGAGCCCCGTTGCAGCCTATGTCAAACGCCTCGCTCTCGAGGCGCATGAAGGCCGCAGCTCTGCCCCCGACGAGATTGCTGAACAACTGGCCGACCTGGAACGCGTTATTCGCACGGTTGCAAATAACGTGAACCAGATGGCCCGCCACAGCAATCGTATCGCCCATGTGCTCGATGAACAGGAGTTGTTCCTGCACATCCACGCACTTCAGACCGAGCTCAGGACTGTTATCACGCGCGCCACATCGGGCTTTGGCAATGCCAAGGCCCCTGAAGATGAGGGCTCCCCATGATAATCAAATCCATGAGCCGGAAGGTGCCGAGCTTTGGTCAGCTTCTCGGATATATCGACCGCGACGAAGGCCAAGAGGCCTACCGCATTCGACACAACCTTCTGAGCCGTGACCCCGCTCGCATCCGTGCTGAGTTCGAGGGCAACGGTAACCTCCTTCAGCGGCGCAAGAATGGGGTCTACCTGTACCACGAAATTATCTCAATCACGCGAGCGAAGGGGCTGAGCCCTGAGGCGCAAAAAGAACGCCTCTATGAAATTGCACAGTCGTATATCGCGGCCCGGTGCAGCGATAACTTGGTCTTTGGTGGCCTGCACCAAGACAAAGAGCATTCCTACCATTATCACCTGATGATCAGCGCGAACCGCGCCGGTGAAACCGGGCGCTTTCGTTTGAGCAAAGCTCAATTTCGGGAAATACAGGTAGGCCTCGAGAATCACGTCTTGCAAAAATTCCCAGAGCTCGACCAAAAAGTTGCAATCGGGAAACGGGCTGACCGAAAGCTTTCGCGTTCTGAAAATGAACTTGAGCGGCGATCTGGCTCACGTCCAAAACGTGAGGATGTCTTGCAGCGAGTGCGTGACGCCTTTGCTACAGCAAGCGACCGAGACAGCCTGCTTGTGGCTCTGTGGCGCAACGACCTTGAGCTCTATGTTCGAGGAAAGAACCTTGGGGTCATCGACCATGAAAGCGGGAAGAACCATCGCCTGAAGACCTTGGATGCGGAGATGTCAGACCGCATTGAAGGGTTGATGATGGAGGGACTCACGACCGAGAAAAAATTTGCGCCTGAGGGTGAAAAAGAAAAAGGTGCCGAACCCGAACGTTCAGAAGAACGTGGGCAGCACCAGCAACCAGAACAAGAAGCCGAAAGGCAAAGCAAACAGCCCACTCAGGCACGGGATAGTGAATTCCGCAGCCAGAGAGGCCAGCAAGAACCTACTTCCAATCCTTCCACGCCCGAGAGGCAATCCCCAACGCAAAAGGAATGGAAGCAGGAAATTGATGCAGCCCGTGAAGGGCAACACGAACGCGGACGGGATGAACCGGAGCAAGGTCGATGAGCGGATATTTTACGTCAATTGATAGCAACGGTTCGCCTTGCAGTGGCTGGAACCCTTTTGGGATTCAAAACGCAATACCTTCACATCTTGAAGGCTTTAACACAAAGATACCACGATGATGAATCTGAACTTTTGAGAAAGGCTCGCAGTGTTAGGAAAATTCTTGAGCGAAGCGAGTAAACACGCGGCTTACGCTTTGGTTTTCGGCAAACTCCTTCGGCGCAAAGATGGTGCGCGGCTTTTGACAAATTCTGAAACCAGCGAGATCCTCTCCCCAAGAAATACCGGCCTTCTGCTTGATGGAAAGCGTGGACGACTTTCAGAACGGGAGAGTTTTCAGAACGTTTGCGTTATTGCTCGCGTCGGTGCAGGAAAAACGAGCCGCTACATCATCCCCAATGTGCTGGATAAAGCGAAAACGAATTGCTCTATTATTGTGAATGATCCGAAGGGTGAGGTATTCGCTGAAACTTCAGGATTTATGCAGGCCAATGGCTACCGGGTTTTGGCGATTGACCCAGAAAACCTAGAGCGCTCAGCACGATTCAACCCCCTGCTTGAGGCCAAATCAGATATTGAGCTCGAGCAGGTGGCTGAAATCCTTATTAAGGCAGGTTCAGGCAACAGCACGAAGGACGCGTTCTGGGACAATGGAGCTATCCGATTGGTGGGGGTGCTTTTGAAACTCTTGCAGCGCTCAGGGTACCAAAACCCAGCTCATTTCACCCTGGGAAACCTCTACTACCTTCTTCAAAATTTCGGAATAGATGGCTCGCCACTTGATGATTTTGTTATCAAATGGGCCTACGACCCTTTGAACCCCACAGATGCGACCCTTTGGGAAGAGTGGAAGGGGGCAACCACGGGAAATCTGAATGCCGTGCAGAGTTTTGCGCTGACTGCCCTGACCGCTCTCCGGGCTTTTACCAACCGGAGCTTGGTTGAGCTGACAGCCGAGAGTTCTTTTGACCTGGAGAGCATCCGGGACCAAAAAACTATCATCTATTTTATCATCCCGGCGCAGCACGCTGAGTATTATGGTTTTTGGACGAGCGTTTTTTTTCGCAGCGTATTCAACGCCTGCATGCGCCAGATGCCATCACGGGCGACCTTGCCGGTGTATGTGCTCTATGATGAGTTTGGGCATTCAACCATTCCCAGCTTTGTTTCTGTTGCCAATACTATTCGAGGCTACAAGGTGAGCCTTTCAATTGTTCTGCAATCCCTCTCCCAGCTTGCCGCCCGATACGGGCAGGACTACGCGCGAAGCATACAGGGGGGATTCAATACCTATCTGACTTATGCCGGCGCCGACCAGCACACAGCAGAGTTCTTTGAGAAAATCGCCGGCAAGGTGATTGAAGAGCAGCGGGACAAGATTGAGAGCATTACGTCCCAACGACGTGAGTTTAACCTGCTCAATGCCGATGCGGTTCGTCGGATAGATGACAGCAAAGCAATCATGGTTTCCACGAACAAAAACCCAGCCCTGCTTGATACCCAGCCATATTTTACAGACCGCCGCCTTTCCAAAATTCCAGGACGTTTCGGTGAGGCGCAAATGAGTGGACATCGCAACACGATGAAAATCGAAAGGGTGCCCCTGAAATGATAAGCTCGCACACACACCAGCGCCTTCAGCGTGACCTTGAGCTGGAAGAGACCAAGCTGCGAAACCTGCTTCGCACCATTTATCGGGAGGAAGGGCGAGCGTGGGATATATGGGCCTATGAAGTCAGGACGAACGGGCTCGAGAAGACCCTAAAACGCATTCTTGCCCGCCCCAAAACCTTTGGTGGCCTTCGAGGACATATTCGCCTTGGTTTTCTGAAGGACAAGGATGTTGAAGAACGCGACAGGGCCCTGAAGGGTTTTGCGTACCAAGCCGAACGCTGGCGTACTTCCCAGCTTCATGTTGAGCAAGCCAACGCACGGTTGAAGGAAATGGCCGCACACGTGGCTGATGTTCCAAAGTTGGAAGAACCTACGCGCCTGAACGAACGAAATGTCGAAGTCTCGAGGCAGCGTTAATGGACGGACTTTCTTTCGCTCTCACTGTGCTGTTCAATCCGCCGCTCCTCGCCTTGCTTCTGATTTTGTATTTTCTGGGCAAGTTTTTGGGGATGCTGACCGTCCGGATGAATATCTGGAAATTTCTGCTTTTCGTCTACTTTGGAATTTTTCTTATCGAACCCTTTCGCAAGGGAGGATGGTTCCTCGGAGGCGTTTTTTTGATGGGCTTTTTCTCAAACCACATCGCCCGCCTTCCTGGCATTATCAGGTGGGCGGAAGGGCTTGGTGATATCTACTTTGCCTATAAATACCGCCAAACCTACGACGATATCCGCGCCAAAGAACGCAACGCAGACGAACGGATGCGCGAAGAGCAAGAAAAGGCTGCACGACAGAACACCGGCAATTCACGAACACAGGACCAATGGAAGCAAGACGCGAAGCAGCGCAGGTCGCAAACAAGCGGTAGCGCGGGGACCAAGCAGGACCGGCAGCGAAGCGAGCAGAGTTATAGCTCTGAGAATAACCATACACGCTTCAACCCACACGCTGCGGAGAGGCCCAGACAGGGCTCTTCCACGCAACGGGACCAGCACTTGCGAACCCTTGGCCTTGGGCCTGGGCGATCCTACAGCCTTCGGGAGATCAAGAGGGCCTATAACCGCCGGATCATTGAGACCCACCCCGACCAAGGCGGAACAGCTCAGGACTTGCAGCGGGTTATGTCTGCATGGGAATGGCTGCAAAAAAAGGCTGCGACCTAGCGTAGTGCTTCAAGAACCTGCTCTTGATATTCGGGCGAGATGGAAACGAAAGGTTCGAGGTCACCATTAAAGCGAGCTTCGACGATGCGCAGCACATCCACCCCGTTTGCATCATAGACGCCGGTATCTGCACCAAGCTTAGCAAGACGTTCCACCACTTCCATATTCCGGTTTTCGGAGGCGGCAAGAAGTGCAGCCGTTTCCCCGGTGCTGGTCGTAGATTCGAGCTTCGACCCCGCGTGGATTAAAGCTTCAGTCGTTTCAGGGTTCGGATTCAGAAGCGCTGCAAAATGCAGGGCATTCAAATCTTTAATGTATGAAATAGTTTCTATTTTGGCCCCTTTTCCTATCAGAAAATCGACCACTTCGGGCGAACTATATGCAGCTGCGAACATGAGTGGCGTGACCCCCATTTTGTTTGCAGCGTTCACATCGAGCCCGATGTCTATGAGAGCCTGAAGGATGGAAGTGTCCTGGCTAATCGCTGCGTACAGCATGAGCGTGGTGGAATCTTCGAACAATACCATCGTGGAGCTACTCGGAGGGTTTCCGAAATCCGCTGCACTAAAGCGAGGGGATAGAAATTCATCAGTATGGTCAAAAATGTAGCGCGGCGACATTAAGAGTAATTTATCAATATCCTGATATCGAATCCCTTCGTAACTGCGAATTTCACGAGCGCGGGCAAGAGCCCGTTGAAGCTGGTCTTCATCGGCATTGCGTGTACGCTCTTGGTTTTCAGCCTCTTCGGCAAGAATAGCCTCTTCACGAGCGCGGTTTTCTTCAGCGACACGTTGTTCTTGAGCGGCGTCTTGAGCGGCCTGTTCAGCATCCAAACGCGTCTGTTCTTCGATGCGAGCTTCTTCCCGTGCGGTTGCTTGCTGCTCTCGCTCAATATTTCTTTCAGCCGCAATGCGTTCTTCTTCGACCGCTACCGCCGCTTGGTTTTGGAAATAGGAATAGAGGTTATATCCCGCGAACAAAAAAACGACGCCAATAACGGCGATAAATATCCACTTGCGATCGTTCACGGAGCCTCCAGAGATTTAGTGTTTTCAGGGGTTTTGGGGATTGCCCTCTGTTCCTTCCAGCGTGTGAAACCCAGCACCCCAAAGGATGCAGCAATCACAAGCGCAGAGCCGACAGCCCCATCAGAATCTACACGGGATACGAGCTCTTGCGCCCTGTTTCCACCATCGATGAAGCCAAGGAAAAACTGAACCGCGGGGTTCCCAAATATGATGCGCTGGCCGAAATAGCCGAGCAAATACACCGATGAGAGTGCTATCCCGCCCCGCGCAATGAAAGCTGCCTTGGAAGCCTTGGCAAAATAGCTTTTCACCCGCTGATAGTCCGCATAGAGCATCCCAAAAATGATGCCAGGGGCACCATAGATGAGCGAGGTGCTGTACATCCCGACCAGCTCAGGCATTCCAGGGGTTCCCCTGAAGCTCGACCCGATAATGTAGGGCGCAATCATCAGAACCAAGACTAAGAGTTTTGAGCGCAGAAACCACATCAAAATGCCCGCAGCAACAGCCCAGACCACTGAAGCATTGAGTAGTAAAAATACAAGCCCTGGCTCACTCATGCACCTTACCTTTTTCCTTTTTTCCGCAGCATATTTCTGGTTAACCTGACCACAGACAGCAGAACGGACACCGGGATATACAAACTAACTATTTTATTTAAGCCAAGTTTTTGCGATGGCATCAAAGTCAAGATTTTTCCACTCTTCTTTCCAAAGCTCGAAATACGGAATGTCATTAGATGACGGCTCCAAAATACAGCGATCAATTTTCACTAATGATGGCATAATTAGCGCCTCTCCAATTAATAATGCTTCACCTGCCGCTAAGCTGGGCAATTTATCACATAGCTTACCTAACGTATCTGGCATCAAGCGTGACACGTACCCTTGATCAATAGGGTTGGTCAGGCGCATAGCTATAAAACTACTACATTGAGAAAAAATTGTTTCAGAAATTTCTGATGGACGTTGACTAGATAGTAGAAGGGTAACTCCATACTTTCTGCCTTCCTTAGCTATACGCTCTATAGAAAGCTTCGAGGATCTGAATTTTGCTAAATCACTTTTTGGAACATATTTATGAGCTTCCTCATAGACCAATAGAATGGGCGCGTCGCTATTATGTTTCTCGCCCGCAGCGCTCCGAATTGTCTTATAATGATAGCCATACTCGAATAGAATTCTGGAAATTAATGATACAGTGATACTGAGCACCTCAAAAGGAACTCCACTTAGGTCAATAACAGTTACATTTCGACTTGTTGGACCATACCCAATTAATCCCTGAAGCGTACCTTCAAGGGTTGCATCATTAGCTGCATCACCAAAAAGAAATTCTAACCTCTTTTCCGCCACCTTCGATTCAAATCGGGCAAAAAACTTCTCAAGGGTTTTATCGGCATAGATACCATTAGTTACACTTTGCGACTTTGTTTTGTGAAATTCATGACGTTTTTCGAAGTACTTTTCTAAGCGCTCTTCAGAAGTCAGAAGTAAGCCATGATTTTCGTCCGTCTTCCCGTCTGCTGGCACAGTGTACGAATCATCTACAATCATATAACGAGAGTCGTCTTTAGAATTAACGGTTTCATTCTTTATATTACATAAGGCGTTCAAAACTTCACTAAGCTTAAACTTGAGTGGACTATCGAAAAATACGTTAGATACTTCTTTATTGTGTTTTCGCTTATTTGCTGTAACCAAATTTCTGAAAACAGAAGATTGGTTATAGTTATCACGTTCACCAGTATCAAGTAGGACCTCTTCAAGCTCCTCACTGTTCAAGAGCCAATAAGGTAAATGTATATTGCTAATGTCAATATGGTTTGCGTCAGGGAAGGCTGTTTTGTATTCAGAGTGAATATCGAAAATTACAACGTGTGAATTGTTAATTAGAAAATCACCATTTTTTTCCGAAACGGCAGACTGGATAATTCTACAGATCGTGTGTGATTTACCTGATCCAGTTGAACCGACTACAGCGATATGCTTGTCGAAAAATTTATTCCCATTAACAGGAACACGAATGTTGGCATTTGCGGCTAGTGAGCAGAAGCTTAAGCGCTTTGAGGGGTCAACGGACTCTTCAAAAATCAACTTAATATCTTCTTCAGTAGCTGGAAATACTCCTGTGGGTGGGATTGTCAACGTATCTCCACCCCGTGTGAATTTTCCATCTGAAACAATGCCCAACGGTAATGCCTCAATTATATGACGGCGTTCGGACTTTTCGTTAACTTCAATAATAAAATTTTCAATAATTGCAATTAATGCAGAGTCTTCACTGTCGGTGATACGCAAATATGATCCAACCTTGATGCTATTTCCATCCGTAAATGAAACAATATCATCAACTGATATTTTTACCTTATCTGGAAATACTGCAATAACTTCAGCTGTAATTTGTTCGTTATCATTCATTGTATGTTCTCAGTTTAAAGAATTAAATTTATAAAAGATGGATCTTCAATGCTAATTGAATTATAACTGCAATCTACTGGTAGTGCCCCGTCTGATATTCTTGATGTGACATAGAAATCATACACTTTTTTTGGAGAACCTTCAATTAAATTTAAAACTTCAATAATTTCTGCTTCTGACGTTAAAAATTTCATTTTCCATAAATTTTCTTTTGTCGGATATCTTACAATATTTTTAAGGTTAAAATCCGCTCCACGAAAAGGATGCCCATCATCAAAAAGTAGGCCTGATGAATGCAGTCTATTTTTTATATTAATCATGTCAGTTTCTGAAATTCCACGGATTAATATATATGGGCAGAAGCGATCTTTATCAGGAGTTCTCAACAGTTCCTTATGGGAAAACAAGACTGACACCTTCATTATAACTTCAGTTAACTTTTCCAGGTCAAAATTTGGGGGCACTTCTATCGAAAAAAGTCGTGCGGCCTTGCTCAACTTGGTACCTTTATTTGAAAAATGAGTTTTCTTGATAACATCTGCATACTTTTGACTTTCAAGTGAAGCTTGCAGCCAAATATTAAAAATAATTTCCTTATTATTGATTTTTTGAATAAATAGATCTTTCGATATATATCGATCTTCAATATTTGTAACTGCCCAGCATGTTGTGTTGAGGAATATTGTTGACTGAACGGCTCAAGCGTGAATCAACGGATACATGTCTGAAGGTTCAAAATTCCCATTTCTACCCTTTGCGGACGCTGCAGGCCGCGCCG
>Ga0209390_10009482_pt1 | contig 11672 bp, 4 predicted proteins | sample BON01_FD_187212 | JGI IMG/M metagenome (GOLD analysis project Ga0209390, IMG submission 187212) | Freshwater microbial communities from Lake Bonney liftoff mats and glacier meltwater in Antarctica - BON-01 (SPAdes) (version 2) | ecosystem: Environmental > Aquatic > Freshwater > Ice > Glacier... | reverse complement strand
GACGTTTTCGAAGGACGTCATGCTCGACCCGATATTGAACTTGCTTCTTTCCCGCTCGATGACAATCTGCGCAATGCCCGCCAAGTAGTTGACACCTTCACTCCCCTGACCGAGAACAAGATCAACATCCTCGGTGGTGAAGGCTTCCCGACTCGCATCATTTTCGCCGAAGAGAACAATGTCATTCATGCCGCCGACGACGCGGTCAGCCAACTCGTTGATGTTGAAGGCTGGCTCCCAGAACACGTTGCCTTACTCACGACCCAAAGCCGTCACCCGGTGCACACCGAACAACTCGCCCATGGCAAAGACACCTACTGGCAAGATCTCTGGGACACCGACGACGTCTTCTACGGAACGGTACGGGGATTCAAAGGACTGGAAAGACCAGCAATAGTGATCGCCATGAACGGATTCCCCGACAATGTCAACCAGAAACACCTGATCTACACCGCAATCACCCGGGCCAGTGACCTAGCGATCCTTGTTGGTACCGAAACCGACCTCCAAACAATCTTCGGAGCCAAGCACCTGCGCAAGTTGATGAGTCGTCAATCCAAATGAAACCGGTTTCGCGCGGCTGGCAGGCCCCTGTAAACCCTAAAGTCTGCGATGGGTGCTGGTAATCCACTGACCCGCCCAGGAGTCCAGCCCATTAATCAATATTGACGAGACTCAACGAATCAAAATAGCTTTGAATCTTGTTCGCCATGAGCACTCTTCTTTCAATCAAGAAGTCTTCATATCGCAATTCTCCTTCTAGAAGCGAGACCGGCATCGCATTGGAATGCATGTTCTCGATGAGACGATCCATGGTCTCGATTGATCCGTATCTCTTGATTCCGCCTGATCCCTGATCTTTTAATTGTGCGAAATAGATGGATGGCTGTTGGTCACCTATCGCAATATTGATTTCGCTCTGCGTCACGACAAAATTTGCAATCTGGTTGTACTGCGGTGCTTTGGAACCTTGTTTCTTTAAGTAGTTTCTTGGATAGATGTGATGCACATCGCCGCGCAAAAGAAGCAGCGATCTCACATCAATTTCAGTAGACAAAAAACCCCTATCGTTCGCCTTAATCTGCGCAGCCTTGAACGCCGCCCAGAATGGGCTCGCTGAAGATGACGTCGCAAGACTTTGCGGGAGCAAGGTCTCCCAGAATGATTTATTTAGGGTGCTGTCTGTCACTGAATTCACATACTTAATTAGGCCCACGTCTCGCATTCCCCGAATATCCGTGTCGAACATGGTCTCCGGGTTACCGACAGCCCTGCCTGTAAGCAAGCTCATTACAAGCCACTTACGGACCGAATCCTCAAGAAGATTGGCCTTGACTCCAGTTCTCCGTCCATAAAGATAAATGACGTAGGAAAAATTGATTAGATTCTTGCTACCGATCATGGACGGTAACTCAAGCCCCGACGAACGCACAATCATTATGAATCTTTCAAAATTCGTCTTATTCATGAATTGCATGATTCCGTCACTGAGCGAGGCGAATGACTGTTCAGCAATTGCTTCTTCGTAGGTTCGAGTCTCAAAATTTCTTCCAGAAAGTAGGGCAACTAAATCCTGTAATCGAGCTCTTTCAAACTGGCTGGTAAATGCTACACGCAGCATGTCTGTGTAGGAGGGGTCATAGAGATCCTCATTTGTGTCCGCTAACCATTTCATTTTTTTAAAATAATCAGTTGCGGCAAACGTCTTATCATTCTTCAGAATAACTTTTTCGAAACCAGGGTTCACCGCCAAATGACTGAAATAGTCAATTGCTTTTCGGAGCGTATTACCACCATAGTTCTCATTTGCTGCAATCTTTGACATCGCGAAGTCTGCCTGCGTCAATGTCGCTCCCGCAGAATTAACGCGGATGAATATTTCAGTTACGGTTTCTATATCCAAACTGTGATCCAAGTCAATGATGCCAACAGTGTTGAATGCAATCATTTTGACTCGATTTAGTGTGTCGAATACGGTGTTTTGTTCCACCCCCTCATTTTGATCGGTGTAAATTCTAGAAACTTCGAACAGATTGGCTTCGGCCTTAAAAAGTTCCGAAACGTCTGGGATCCAGCCTTTGTCTTTCAAAATGGCTGAGTTCGCCACTTCAAATTTTTCCTCAATTGGATGGAAAGCAATCTTGATGTGGATTTCCTCGTAGTCCTTGTTTATCACAGGTGTTCCCAAAAGAGCTGCCATGAGTGCGGTGACCCGCTGCTGCCCATCGATAAGAATTCTCTTGCCGACCGAACTGCTTCCATCTTTTAACTTAACATCTGGATTTTGCCAGGCAATTAGATATCCGACAGGAAAACCCTTATATAAGGAATCGAGCAGATCCCGGACTTTGGAAGTTTCCCAAACAAACGGACGTTGAATCTCTGGAATAGCTATTTGATCAGCTGTTACCCAGGACAGAATTGTCTGGATGGGCTGCGGATTGATCGAGTATTGCTGAGTTGACACCTGAACTCCCCCCGTACTTGAATCCTGTTTTTAACTTGGTCTCTAGGCCTATTAGCCTAGAGAGTTAAGCCCCTGAGGCTCACCCTACTCACCCCAAGGTGACAAAAAGTCTTCACACGTTTGTCCTTTCCGACAAGTCCTGTGGTTCGCGATCAAGACCAGGGATTGGTGCCGCAGAACCAACACGGGGATCATTCGGTCGCCCACGCGGGAAGATTCCGTTAAGGAAACGTAAGGGAGAGGACGTGTGGGGGGACAAATCGCCAGTCCGATAGCCCTTAATGGGGCGGCTCGAATTCTCCGGGGTCCTCCCCGCCAGGCTCCTAGAACACGGGGTTGTCAGCGGTCATACAGTCTTTTTGAACTCTAACTCATCCAGCAAATTTGTTTTCAAAAGGAACTAAAAAGCGTTAAACCCGCTCGTACAAAACACCATTCTTGCTAAAAAGTACGTCTTCAACCGATTGTATGAACCCCTGGTCTTCGATCAGTACACCAAATTCAATATTCAAATTCTCGGCTGAATATGAAAAGTTTGCGCTGGTGAGAAGCATTAGTCCATGGTCAATGATAACAAATTTGGCATGACTCTTGAATATTTTTCCAGACGGTAGAACCATCGGACGATACACCGTCGCCTGAGGCAGTTGCTCCTTTACTTTTAAGGCATCCGCAACGACTGCATCTAGGTAAATCTTCACATCTACGCCAGGTACTGCACTAGCCTCGGCTAACGTTTTCCACATCTGAGAGGTAGTTTCAAAGTTGTACGTCGCGCAAGTAACAGACTGACGTGCCCCTCTAACAAGAGCATGAAATTGGTTCGTTAATCGACCTACGTTTGCTTCATGACCGGGCATCGTCCAGACTGGTGTCAGTTGATGCTGTATCGATTTTGCGCCGGAAATAGCTCTAAGAACTTGTGCAGCTTGGGTCGAATTTTCGTGCCCGAGACCTGCCGCAATGAGTAGGTGCTTCAACTTCTCCCTACGCGTTGAATTTACTTCCAGTAGCGCCTTTTTCGTGCGTTCTCCCGATTCGAACATTGCTGCGACGCCTCTTGCCTCAGCTGCTGACAGGTATTCCCCTAATTCACCAAGCGGATCAGAAAGCATCAACTTCACCAAAATACCCGGCCACACTGGTTCCTGAGTCTGTTGGCAAATTCAATAGAAATCTGCGATCGAGGAATCGATTTGATTTTTCACACGAGGTTTCGGAGGCAAAGGAACAACAGTGACAAGCAGCACCGTGCAAAAAATCTTCTGGATCACTTGGTGTGCGCATGGCGCAAACAGGATCGGAGGAGCATCGGCACGATCTCCGCAAGGCAGCTTTGATAATTGCGCTCAACTTGGAGGGTTCGGCTAAAGCCACTAGTCCTCCCAGTGTGCCTTCACTGTCTGATGCCGTTGTGCAAATCAAGAGTCCAGCAGCCGCCGTTCGTTCTGCGGTTCCCGGCCATGCGTAGATCCGTTCGGTCAGACTTGCTGCCCCATAACCCGACCTCATTGACAACTCTCGGATGAGTGAGTGGGACAACGTGTGCAAGAGCCAGTAGCGTGGAGAAGGCATTCGAGTATCCGGATCAACTGACTTAGCTGTTTCGGAAAACCTACGCCTGAAATTTCGCTGATGAGACTCCCTATGCGCCTGCCACAACTCAGAATCCAAAATTAGAGCTTCCCAGGCTGCTACTCGATTCAGATCCAACTGGATAAAGATTCCCTCACCCAGGTCTTCAGTTGCAGGAACCCAATTTGGCTTTCCAGTACGCGTTAACTTAACAAGACGGCTCTTCAAATCACCGACGCGATCCATCTCATCGAGGCGAGTGAACCCTATAAAGGCATTGACTCTCTTCATTTTGTCAACAGCCACGACTCTTTGGATCATAGGTCGAAGCTCAGGGTCTACCAGCATTTCCGTGACCATTAAACCGCTTGCGTTTTCCTGTTTTGGGAACAAGGAGGGCTTTTGGAGATACTCCCATTCGGGAAATAAAAGCTCAATCGGGTCCCAAGTTAGGAGTCGATCCTGTCGTTCATCCTCGTCTATCGGTGAAAGAATGCCACTCACAATCAACGCAAGAGCCTCATCGTCCAGGTGTTCGCACTCGATTCCAACCGTCTTTGAAAGGGCTCTGATGACTGTGATCTGGTTAGCGAACTGTTGAAGTGTCTCTGAACCAATTTCACTGCGCATCCGATCAGCGAGTGCATGCTTTTCTTGGGCCTCTGTACGAGGCATGACGATGATTGATTGAGTAGATGAGAACCACAGATTTGATGCCCCCATCAGAATTAAAGCGGGACGGGCTGTGCAATTCTTTTCGTAAATATTTAAATGCGGATGTCTCCCACGGCACTTTTGAGGAAGTTTGTCTCTTCCAGTGGTGCCTTGGGCTTCGGCCATACCGCGACGCTTTCCGCAAGCAGAGCATTCAATTGCGGCGCCACTACTCTTACCTATACTTGCGTCTCTCATTTTCAAATCTGGAGACTCTGCCTTATCGCATTGACTTCCTCTGTGAACCCACATGTTGTAGGGAAATTCGTCGAGGTGACCATTGGTGCAAGTCAATAGATGTGGGGCAGGAACAGCGGGAACACCAGTGCGAGTTTTTCCTGCCTTGCTGCGCCCTGGGCAAGCACGGTGAACGAATTGAGCAAGATCAGGACGGAAGGGATGAGAATTACCATAATGGAAACGCGACAATGGTCCCAGATAGTCACATCCTGTACACCGCATCCATTGCGGAAATACCCGCGCTGGCACACCGAGATCAGAACCTTCCTTGGAAACATTTCCTTGTTGTGGCTGCCATGGGTACGGACGAAGCGAATCAACTTGCGGACCTAGGTGCATTCGCACAACCTCGAGTAAACGGGGCTCAACAATCGTAGGGATATGAGTGCGTCTTGCCCAAATCTTGTCCCAGTCATCTAGACCAGCGGGCATAACCGAGAAGCCCGGCAAGTCCATGATGGAGCCTGGCCCGTAGGTGTAAAGCAATGAAGACGGCCGAGCAGACCCCACCTTCGCCCTATTTTTAACCGCCGCATCTTCAGCATCACCCAACGGATCCAGTTCTGGACCAGATCCAAAGACAAGGTCAATGCTCTCCATGTCGATCAGCTCGCTACTCATCTTTCGTTCTCCTCAAGCGGAAGTGACCAACTCGGTGCGCCGTCTGGCGCATGAATAAATAATCGGTCTGCGATTGGACTCACCAAAATGTTGATTTCAGGTTGCACTTCACGCATTGAATTAGCAACAATGAATGGTGCAGACAATCCATCACCGGGAACCGAACGCGCATTTTCTGGACTTATGATCAGTGGTAAAAATGCATCACTCGAACCAGTTCGTTCGTAAACCAAAGTCTTATTATTTTTAAGAGCGAGCCTTGCTCGTTCAGTCCATCTATCTATTTTGTTGACGAGGAGATCACTAGCTCGCTTTGAACTTTCCTCACTCTGCGCGGCCACCGCAATGCGCACTTTGAGTCTTTCTGCAAGTAACTCAACGGCGGCCATCTGGTCCTTGATCCGTCCTGCACTCTGTTCCGGCGACAGCCCCTCCGGCTGCACTGCCTGAGTCACGCGTGTCACGCTGACAAGTAGACCATCTATTCCTCGGTCTAGTGCCGTGGGTGAAAATGGTGTGACAGATAGCGCTTCTACTTGTGAGTAAAAAGTCTCATGGTAATGGCGGAATTGCTCAAAGTGAGCGAGATCGCGCGGCCTTGCCCAGTTACCGAGTGACACAACAAGGCCTGGTCGAGTGGCATCTCGTCCCACCCGAGAAGTCGCCTGAATATATTCAGCGGTATTTTTGGGCTGTCCTATTACAAGCATCAAGCCCAACCGCTGTACGTCCACACCTACCTGCAACATTGAAGTCGCGAGTACAACGTCGAAGGGTAACTCAGATCTTGTCGGCGGTTTGCCACCAGCTTTTATAATTTCAACCCGTTTTTTATATGCTTCATTGCTGTCAAAATCAGGATCAAACTCGAGCCCAAGCCTGTCTAGCGTGCGGCCGATTTCAGACGAAGCAATGCGCGAGGTCATTTCACCAACGTTGAGTTGACCAAAATCCGCACCGAACCGACGAGGAAAACGAGAGCCCTGCGGGGGACGTTGCACTCTGTTTTGAACGTCGTCGCTGATGTAGCGGGCCATGCCCGCAAGTTCGCGAGTTGCATTGAAGTAACCCACCATGGTCATATAAGGATCCGCGGCGGAGCCCGCCTGGTCAAAGAGCAGTTGCCCAGACGAGAGCAACAATTCAGCCAGTCGAATCTCTGCGCTAGACATACGGACACCCTGGGCACTGACACCCATGTAGAGCCGCCCTGGAGTGTCCTTACTGATTGGAATTTCCTGAGAAAAATAGGTATCAGCGACATCGAGAACTTGTGGTGGAAATATTTCAACCTGACGACCATACAATCCGCGTACCTGCTCGTTTGCATTTCTCACTGTGGCAGTTGAAGCAACAATAAGTGGGCGGACAGGGCTCTCTTCCGGAGTCTCCCACGCACATAAAGTTTCAACAGCAACCTCAAAAAGCCCGACCGCAGTACCCAATGCACCCGTGATCAAGTGGAGTTCGTCTTGAATGATCAGATCCGGAGGACGCAGTCGGGCAACAGACTGAACTTTGGCGCTCGGATGCCCGCTCTTGGAAGCGGGATGCGATGTAGTGATATCACAAGAACTGTAATCAGCGTGAACGTATCCGTGGCGCTCACATCGACGATTCACATATCCGAACAAAGCTGCTGCCTCGCCTTCGCGTGCAAGGCGGGCAAATTTGTCAACGGTTGCAATCACGAAAGCGGGCGTTAGACGATAGATCTCTTCGTCAACGGTAAGAACTGGTAGTCCCTCGGACACGATGCCACCCTTAGCAAAAGGACAGGCCGCCAACTCGTCACCGCAAAAAACAAACACGCGACGAGTAATTGAATCCGTCTTCACTTGAGCTGCCGTAATGGGAGTTCCGCACCAAGGGCAACGCTGAATTTGCAGGACCGTTAACCGGTGACCTCCATACTCATTGGCGCGCACCAGTTGCTCCGCAGCCTCGTCAAATCGTTTTGGACTGACATCGGTACCCACCCATAATCCGATCCTGAAAGGTTCACTGCCCCAGATCTCAGGGTCATCTATACGTGCAAGTTCCGCAGCACACATCAATGCCGTTGCGCGTTGGAACTGTTGAGCCGTCAACAAGCGAAGGGTGTAACGCATCAAAACTGCGACACCGTCCCGACCATCGAGAGGACCTGATTTGGACTCCACAACTCCTTGCCGACGACGGATCGCAAACGTGTACGCGGCCAAACCAAGGTATCCCTCCGTCTTGCCTCCACCTGTTGGAAAGAAGAGAAGCTCGACGCGCGCTTGATGGTCTGCACTGCGCATTGCCGATACAGGATCCGTCAGAGCGCCAAGTTGCATGATTATGAATGCGAGTTGAAAAGGACGCCAATCTGCCCTGGGTCTTCCTAACCCATCTTTATCGATCCGATCGCGAGCCTGATCAACAGTGAGTGCTGGGTCGGAAGCTCGAATCATGGCTACTTGAGTGGCAATCCGCTGATCGCGCATGACACGATTCATGAACTGAAAACATCGCAGTGCTTCCGAGTCTGCGCAAATGAAAGACAAACCAGTGACAAGTCGCTCATGAACTTTGTTTGCATCAAAGAGAGCATCGCCTGCGGTCTCTTGAAGATGCTTGGGCAACGCGGCTGCCGTTGCCGCTTGCTCCTTTAACCACTCGCCATAGCCGTTTACCAATGGTTCCAACCCAGTCTTCAATTCTTCTGATCCGGCGTGTGAAAGAGCATCCATCGAGAGCAGGGCGTCTTTGACCGAACGCGCAAGGGTTTGGGGAGTTTCTGCAGTTGGCAGCCAAGTCGTTGTGACTTCGCTGGCCTTACGTGAACCACTCTTTACGACCCAGTTGGCTGAACACGTACGCCCAATCGCAAACTCCAAACGATTGCGATACTGCAAGTCAAGCCGTTTTACTTCCTCATCAAATTCTGGCCATTCCTGCTCCAAAACATCTCGAACGGGCAAGAAGACCTCAGAGCCACCTGCATCAATACGCAACTTCGTCTGAAACATCCACATGCTTACTGGTATAGGAGTTGGAGTTTCACGGTCGTTACATAAGGCAATCTCGATCAGCACTCGACCAAATTCAGCATCGTCATATCTGTCAATACGCAAAACGATTGACTCCCGCAATGGGATAGTCGTGGTTCGTCCCGACTCAAAGTCAGCAATTGCAATTGTTCGCGACTCCTCAATCGGCGTACGTTGGTAGTTGCGGATCGGTCTACCCGCTTTAGAAAGCTCATCTGTATCCACAGTTTCGTAGGAACCCCAGGAAGAAGTCACGGTGAAGGTTGCAAGATCTTTGGGGACTTGAAACCGCAAGCCCATGGACGCAGGGATCATAAGGCCTTGTTTTGGCGTCTGGTCCTCGGCGGCATCACCTTCAACTTCAGTTTCAGTCTCGTCCGACGACTCAGCTGGCACTCCACGCTGGTCGAGTGAAGCATCCGAGTCAGAACTTGGCTTGACTAAGAGTTCGCGGTCATCGGACTGTTCAGCTTCATCAGAAAGCGTCACTGGACCCGTCAACTTCACCGGAGCGATCAACCCAACTAAATATTGAGAACGCGGACTGAATGCCAATAGTTCTTCTGGACCATTAATGGGTCCAAGCAACTCCCGCTCCAGGATGTCTGCCAAGTTCTCGCGAACCGAGAACGAACTGTCGTCCAACTCGTAATTCAGGACATAGTCTTCCTTCTGACTCTCGATCAACGATTCTTGACTCATGTGAACAGTGTCTCCTCTTGCCCTGACATCTTGCGTGATTTACCGACCTTCTTTACTACAGAGATTGGAGCCGTCTCAAGTGCAGCACGCCTATGATTTTCCTCCAGAAGTCGCGCAAAGATTTCACCCCTGGCGTCCGGAGAAAATGTCCAACGGATCATGCCTCGGAATTCGTGGAATCCATGCCCCAGCACGATGTCGCCCCACCCATATGCCTTAGTGACGGCCATATCTAGTTGGACATGAAGGGACCTCAAGACATCTACATCTGAATTGCGACCAAGCAAGATTGCCGAGTCGTTAACCAAGTTGTACAAACGAGTAACTCCAAGATTCAGACGCAACATCATTTCTCGCCGAGTCTTATCCAGAAGCTCTCCTACAGAATACATCTCTTCAGAAGATTGAGGTCTTGGAAATGTTTCGAATACGTCAGTTGGTGTGTATCTCGGATCGTTTCTTAGCCCTGAGCCATATTTAATTACCCAAGATTGATGAACTGACGATGACAATACTGCTTGATCACCGAAATCGTCAGACGCAATCACAATCACCATCATGCTTAACACTTGGCTGGTCGAAACACGAAGTGGCATGAGGCTCTTGCTCACCTGCGCAAATGCAAGTACCTCGTCAAAATTGTGAATAGCTTGGCGCATCGCTGGTCTACGGGCCTCGTGTAACCACCACAATTCTCGGACTCGGATTTGATTAACTAATTCCCGTTCAGGTCGAACTGCTTGCAACACTCGAGCGAAAGGATATTCATATTTTTCAGCTAAATCAACCGGCATCTCTCTGAAATCTATTACCCACCGAGACGGGCTGGAGTCTGGACGGCCATTTAAATCTTCGCCAGAAAGGTATGGGAAGAGCACTTCCTTATTCTCGGGAGCTTTTGAAATCCAAGCCATTGCTTCTTGAGGTTCGATTATGAAGCCCGCTCCCCTAACGATTACGCCCATAAAGGCTATGCCGCGATTCTCTTCAAGCCGCAGAGGTTCTCCTCTCGTTCTCCCTTCGGCCTCTAAAAGCGTAGAAATTCTCGTTACAGTTCGCCCATCAGCTACTCTCGAGACGCTCGCGCCCACTTCTGATTGAGTCCCCCAAAATGCCGCGAACTCTAGGTGAGCGCTAGCCGCTGGCCATGGTCGGGAGCGTATCGATCGTGTGATGGTTAACCCTGAAGCCGTTGCTTGATCTAAACCAACTTCACGGGTAACGCCCTGTGCCACCGAATTCGTGCAAATAAGCCCAAGGCTGCCCGTGGTCCTCAGTAATCCTGAGGCTCTAAGCAAAAAGTATGCGACAAGATCAGCGCTTCCTGTCAACCCATTCGCAAGAATATTAACCAACCAACCGCGCAATTCCGTTCCCATGGCACCAGTAATCTTTTGTCCACCAAGGAATGGCGGGTTACCGACAACCGCATCGAAACCACCATGATCGATCATCACATCAGGTGCTTCAAGGATCCAATGCAGCGGGACCCAACGCTGATAATCTGTGTTTACGGTCGGTGTGAGACCTCCTTCAATAATCACATTCAACCAAGAGGAATCGTCCGAGCCTTCTTCAGATAATTCCTTTTCCACCGCCAAACGCAGGTTCTCGTATGCCTCATCAAGCGCTCTTCCTGGCTTACCACCTAAAGATAGGCCAGCTGCAATCACGCCGTCTGCAATCCTATGCAACAACCCTGTCACTTCCTGCAACTGCGCAAGTTGCCTTGACTTTGCCACTGCGGTTCGGGTCGGATCCTGCGTGTCAATTTCCGTCGCCAAATGCTCACGCAAATCAATTGCTTTTTTGACGATGCTGTCAACATCAACTTGAAAGAGATCGAGCACCGCGTCCTTGGAGGTTCTACTGGGATCGATGTGAAGCGCGCGTAACGGGTCAAGGCTAATTAAGCCTAGGAGTGAGTTACCAAGGAAGATTTTGTCATCAACGAAAGAAAATGGGAGATCCCTGTCTAATGAGACCAGCCATAAAGAGAGCTTGGCCATTTCAACGGCCATCTCATTAATGTCGGCGCCGTATAGACAGTTCGCAACTACTTGCCGAATGGCCCGGACGTGAAGATCCTTGCGGTGAGCATTCTCAGGATCCTCAGAAATCCAAGCCTCAACTAGCCGGTCAGCGAGATACCTGGCAGCGGCTACAAGGAAAGCTCCCGAACCACATGCGATGTCGGCAACCTTAAGGCCAAGGATCTCCTCTGATGGTCGCAATTTCCATTCAGTTTCACTACTGACTTGATGGGGTCCTGGCGAATAGCAGAGCGGTTGCAAGGCATAAAGGACTACTTCTTCAGCCAAAGACTTTGGTGTGTA
>Ga0209390_10009480_pt1 | contig 11674 bp, 13 predicted proteins | sample BON01_FD_187212 | JGI IMG/M metagenome (GOLD analysis project Ga0209390, IMG submission 187212) | Freshwater microbial communities from Lake Bonney liftoff mats and glacier meltwater in Antarctica - BON-01 (SPAdes) (version 2) | ecosystem: Environmental > Aquatic > Freshwater > Ice > Glacier... | reverse complement strand
TCCCAAGTCCGAGTATTCGGCAACCAAGAGATGAAAGCCGAGTCGCAAGGACAAGAACTTGCCAGCAGAGATTTGTCATTTTTGAATCATTTAATAGAATGTATCAAAAAGTAGAGTACTACAGCACATTTGTGAGAACCTGAAGTTTGGTCATTCTTGATGTCGTTTTCAGTCAACTATATTGTGTGCAATTTTTACCGCAACATTTTAAAATCATATTCTATCATAATGCAACAGCAATACTTTTCACTCTACAAGAAGAGATCAGACTATGATGTTCTGCTCACCAATCTCTGGACAGAAGTCAAAGATTTGTATGCTGCATTGTCATTTCATCAAGGAAGACGGGATGAACTTGAAAACCGACTGAATGCTTCGAACAAGTCTCTTACAGGTTCCGCAATAAGCTCGATTGCCGGTGGGCCTTACAACCAGTCGCTTCGAAATTTTGTCCTTCTCATGACATTGAAGCGAAACAAAATACAAATGGAAATCGAAACAGAACAGTCGTTTATTGGCAATCTTACAACCAGGTATAATATGGTGCTCAAAGATCACGACAAAATAGGTCGCGAGAGAAATGCCATCGACCAGCAAATTACACATATCAAAAATCAAATCAGCTACGATATAAGGATGAGTTGGCATGATATTATTCACGAAGCCAGTATTTTTTGAAAATATATTTTCGTGCTTCCGTGCATTCCTAAAGGGTGTTTTGTTCATCGTTGCGATGCTCAAAACGTCGACCCACATGTCACATATGCGAGCCATTTCAGTGCTGTACGCAACTACATTTCGGGCAAGTGCAACAGGACACCGCGCGTGAAGTAGGTATCGTCGTCAACAATCCACATCGCATTCAGTGCTGCAAAGCGAGTGTGAAAATCCTGAAACAAGTCGGGGGTCATAGTAGGAAAATGACGCTGGCGGATGCTTGCCACGGTATCACGATCTAAAGTCATGGTCGTAGGTCCAGGTGGTGGTTGGGCGTCTCGCATCTGATACACGGCAAAAATCACGTCAGTCCTGGCAAGATCATTCATACACACACACCTTGATGCAACAAGTTCAAATTCTCAGGTAGATAGTGATTAAGTTGTAATAAAGAATTACCTCTTGGACATCGAAAACAGCACGAGGCACCGACGGACCGACGTAGAACTGGAATAGACCGCGATTGGTCATGCCTATGAAGGAGAATAGGGGATGCAAGTCATTGACTTGAGCATAGGTGGGCATGACAATCATTTGCCCACATACCAATCCATTCCCCATATTATTGCTCGAATGCGTGGGGGGTGGTGGAGGAGGTTCTTCGACGGACCCCACGGCGACGGCATTATGTTGCTCAAAATGTGCTTGCGACTGTCGGCAATTACGATTTTCACCAGTTTGTTTGCATTTGGGTTCCTTGCGCCTACCACCCCGACTTCCACGACCACCACGAGTGGCGAGAGGGAATTCTTCATCCTGTTTGTGGCATGACTGGCCTTTGGTCTTGCATTTGGTGTTTTTCAAAAGCGCTGCCTTTGCAGGAGGGACGTCCTTTTTTGCCCTCTTATTTGAAGCAGCACCAGCTGCCACATCTTGACGTCGGCTGTGTTTGATCGCATTCGTTTGAATGGCTTGTTGCATTTCACTGTTAGATTCAGCTGGTGGCAACAGATGGGAATTTGAAGTAACTCGATGTGTGTCTGCAGGAGCAGGTCTGGATGAACTTGATGCGCTGCGTGCAGAAGATCCCGCACCATGAAGCCCTTGATGATTGTTCGAACAAGCGTGCACATCTGTCTGTAAACGACGGAGAATTCGTCGATGGCCCTCTTCAATTAGTAAACACATCAGTGCGGTAGACGACACGAAATCTAATATATTTTGATGCGCGTCGGCTTCTTCCCAAAAAATCGCCCACTGCTGTCGAGTGGGACAGAAAAATTCAATGACGCCTCGTCGAAATGTTTCCATCGTAAAATCCCGACTACCAGCTTCGGTGTTGTCATTGTTGTCGACGTCAGTCTCACTGTATAAATTGTCTATGTTGCGTTGGGACACCACAGCACCGAGCAGATGGTCACGAAGAAGGCGCATTGTCTCGCGTGTTCTCTCCGCGAATGGCGTGTTTGTCACAGGAGGCTGCCAATACCAAAACACCAGAATAATCAAAAATGTCAAGCCGTACACACATCGTTTATGCAAACAGGCCTTCATGTGTAGCATATTACACACGTACACGCACGAATACATACATTACATACCACGACAGAGTGCGTGGGATTCCGATTTGGGAAAGCGTTGGTGTTCGAAGTGGCATTTGAAGCAGCTCCGTTAACCGCGCCCATGTTGTTAGATTCTGAGAAGAACGGAAGATGTGGGCTAGTCGCGGCGCCCATGCTTGTCCAGGGTGTATGGTGGACATTTGGAGCAACAGTGTTGTTGAGAACAAGTTGACTTTGCGGCAGTTGGACAACCAACGGAACGGGAAAAGTGGTGCCATGTGTATGTAACTGTGTTGAATTTACCTCGGAGAATTCACGTGGAGACGACGAATGATGTTCTGTCGACACGCTGGTAATTATCCCTTCGTTCGACCCCACATTGGATAGTAGAGGAGACATGTTAGCGCGTGATGGATGTCTTCTCGGCACTCTGACAGCGGGCTCATGTAACTCAGTGGAATCTGCCTCGGGCGATTCACGCACAGGCGACGAATTTCTCGATCGACGTCTTGTCCACATGCTGATAGCTGCTCCTTCGTTCAACCCCACACTAGCAGAAACTGAAGTGTTAAAAGCTACACACTTTGGACACGGTTTTTTGCCCCGTTTACATGCTGCACAATTCACAACACGCTTTTTTGGTATTGCAACAAATTGAGCTGGTGACATCGATGTTGGTGTTGCAACAACTTGAGCTGGTGACATCGATGTTGGTGTTGCATCAACTTGAGCTGGTGACGTCGTTGTTAGTGTTGCAACAACTTGAGCTGGTAACGTCGTTGTTAGTGTTGCAACAACTTGAGCTGGTGACGTCGTTGTTAGTGTTACAACAACTTGAGCTGGTGACGTCGTTGTTGGTGTTGTAACAACTTGAGCTGGTGACGTCGTTGTGCATGACGCAGACGTGGGATCTGGTGTAGATAAATTTTCATCGGTCTGTAGATGCTGCGAGGCATTTCCCCCTTCACCCGCAGACGATCTTGGTGTAGACAGAGGGCATCCAAATGCCGTTTCCCAGGCATTAAAGTCAATGTTTGGCGAAGTAACGCGAGTCGGTGGTTTTGGTGTGCTAGGGCCAGGGCTGGAAGCCGTAGAACGTGCGGCGCCACTTGCAGCAACGTGGTCGGAGGCCGCTGAAATCAAGGACAAGGGAGTAGTACTGCGATGGACCTCAGCACCTGAATCCTCGCTCGTCGAAGTACGATTGTTTGCCACAACAGTGGAAGAAAAATGCGTGATTGGAAATAGCGAGGCTAGAGTGGAGGCAAGAACATCAGTTTCGTTTTGAGCTGGCGAGGCTGCGTGTTGTGTTGGCGAAGCTGCGTGTTGTGTAGGCGAAGCAGCGTGTTGTGTTGGCGAAGCTGCGTGTTGAATTGGCGAAGCTGCGTGTTGAGTTGGCGAGGCTGCGTGTTGAGCTGATTGAAGGGGAGGTGTCGGTAGAGTGTCATTTTGTGCTGACTGAAGAGGAGGTGCCAGTAGAGTTTCATTTTGTGCTTGCTGAAAGGCAAGATGATGCAGTAGCATGTCGACTTGTGCTTGCTGGTGGCAGGTTGGTAGTGCCGACGTCGCGTTGAGAGGTGTCGGTTGGCAAACATGTCCAGCGTCGACAACAACATTTGGTGATGTTGCATCATTGGAGTTGGACTCTGTGTCTTCGTCTTCTTCGCTCGCTGCAAGCAACTCAGCTTGACGTATGAGCCAGGCTGCCTCTGCTTCCTTCAGGAGTCGTTTGCGTTCCGCCTTTTTCGATGCTCTACTGATGCTGTCATGTTTAAGTTTCTCATCCTTCTTCTTGCGATTTTCGTCATCATCGCCACCACCCTCTGAGGAACTTCCGATTGTATCTTTTTTTTGTTTGCCGCCCTTGCCACTCCCACTCGAAGCTTGTGTTGCTTCTTGCTTGCTGTTGCTGTTTGACGTTTGTTGTGAGGAGGTACTTCCGCTGTTGGAATTTGATGTTGTATCGCCTGTATCCTGGTCCGTGGCCACAGATGTAACTTGAAACAGCATGGTATTGAGAGGTTGTGACACGTAGTTAAATCCCAGAGCATCTTGCATACTGATGTCGGAAATGTGTACGCGATAATCAGACAACAGGGACTGAAAAGTCAAGGCATCAAGACGATTTCCCTCGATTTCCAGTAACTCACAACTTGGATCTTCTTTTTTGTCGGCCGTCGCCTGCCAAAATCCACACAGAATGACGAAGCAATCAGCTGATTTTTCAAGACTGGCAGGGCATACAAACAGGCCGCCCTTCCTAGTGACAGGGCATACAAACAGACCGCCCTTCATATGCAGATACAGTGCATGATTCGTAAGAGAGCACTACAATTATTCAATAACACGCGGCGTCTTACCCTCGTAGTGGCGCATGCACTGTCGTCGACTGACAACACATCATTCAATATCATATCGTGACCCGCATCATCTTGATCGAGGAACGTGCCGGAAGCTTGCCATGGGTTGCACGAATGCTCTATCCAGTCTGCTGCATCAAAGAATCCCAGCAATTCCTCACATTGAAGAATTGCTGGGTGTACGATCTCCATTTCTGAGCCCATGACATGCACATGAGCATGGTTTGGCGTAGATGCAACTGACTGGTAAACAGCATTTGCAGTCTGTGAGTTCAAAACATGCATCAGAACACAGAAATTCCACACCACCGGAGAATGGAAACGCACAATTATTTTGATGTACATGATGCAAAGAGAATGATAGGGGTGAAGCAACCTTATCCCCACGCATGTACATACTTTTGCGCAGCATGGGTAGGTCCGACGAAGCCTGTTCGCCCTCCCACGCACTCTGTTGGTGATTTGTAAGATTTGGGATCAGTTGCTGTCATTTTTTAAAGACGATACAAGAACTTGGGCATATTCGCGTGCATGCGACGGTGTGCAGCCGACAAGTACCTCCATAGCACATACGATGTTGACGAAAACACTGATTGTAAGCCGGAGCCTCGGACATGCCAACATGCCGACAATCTTGCAAAATGTGTATTATGCGAGGTGCGATCCAATGCAAAATGAGGATCAACATAGAATCCTCTGTCTACGCCTCTCAAGCTATTTTTTCATAAACACGCGAGTCCGCTTGCCCGCGCAGTATCGCACCACGATTTTTTTTAGTCGAAAATCACCTTCCAGTCGGCAAAAACATCACTTTTTAGCAAAAACGCACCTTCTGTTTTTTTAGTTTTGTTGGTTCGAATCTAGATCTCGAATCTCTTAACGGAGTATTTCAGATTGCTCGTCTCTACATGAAATTCTTTTACAATACAGCCTTGTCCGCTTCCCAACAAACTTGCATCTCCAATTTTAGCTTTTGTGCATTAGCATGTTCATAAATGTGTGCAAAGCTGTTCTTATGCCACGCACAAACGCTACAGCATCAAATGCTCGATGTTGTGTCGAAACTCAGCCTTCTGCGCAAGCGTGTGAAATCCAGTCGTCTTTACCTTTTCAAGGAAGAGCAGAAGCTGAGCAAGCTGCGCTGGGACCTCGGAACCGTCACGTACAAGAAGCACATGCTGTCGCAGGAACGAATCAACTTGACGCATGGTCCTGCCCTAGGAGTAAGCTGGGGAAAACATGCTCTCACTTTCAAGTGTGCAAATTTTCGCAAGGCACTGCTGAAAGAAGAGCAGAAGCTTGCCAAGAAACGGTGGGAACTTGCTTGCTGCAAAACCAAACGGGACGCTCTTGATTCCGGACTTGAAATTGATGTGTAAGAACGTGATTGAATGCGCAGCCACTAGAAACAAACTTTTCATGCGAACAGAAGCATCGAATAGGACTCTTTGTAGTCTGGTTTTATTGAATAAAGTATTTTTTTGCATTTTTGTGTTTTGTGTGAGTTTCCTCGAGCATCAATTATCACGATGAAGGCAAGACGAGACTTCGACAAACGCAGGCACAACACTTGTGGTACATAGTGCATGGTTGAGTGGGACACACTCTGAAATCTTGGAAGAAAGAGATGCTCGTGGAGTGTACCCGGAAATGCATTGGAAAATGCATGTCTCGTCAATATCTAGAATTTCCCACCAGTGCGTAATATAACTCGCAAGTATGCTGGTATTGACACGGATCACCCGGAGCGAAAGTTCATGTGATGGTGGCATGGGTTCGATGTGCAAGAGAGAGGACATTTGTGACAGAGAGAGGGCAAAGAATTGAAAGCAAGGAGCAAGTGTAAAATCATCAGAATTGCGCACTGAAAACTTCATCTGTCCATTGTTGAATGGGGCAAATTTTTCTTGTCGAAATAAGTCATGATTCATAGTGCATACAAAGGGAGGATCTCGATCTAGCGGCCGCTGTAGCTTGTATCCGTTGTCACAAGCGGCTCGACACCCTGGCAGCACCATAAAATTTTTTACCGTTCCGACAAAAACATGCAACGAACAAATGCGACATGCGCACGTGCATCCGTCCTGAAAATTGTCTGCGGATGAACAATCGTCCGAATACATCTCCTCAACATCGTCCACACTTCCACACGGTAAGCTTGCATCAAGCTCACACAGCTCACACTCTTGTGTTTGTGGAGAAATAAAGTAATGGGATGGACATGCTTCGCAGAGCAAAAAATCGGAAGTCGCCTGTCGAATCTTTCCCGTCTCGCATGCCAAACAATGTTGATTTGCGTACATGCTATCATCACTGGGGGAGATGTGTGTGGTATAATGTTGCATACTGCAATTGTGACATCCAAGTGTATTTCCTGGATTAATGCTGTTCACAGGACACCCCGTGCATTTTTTGGTGTTTTTGTCCATTTGTGTACCTGTTTTGTGTGTGCGTACATATTGTTAATGCGTTGTGAGTGCAACAGAAATTCAAGTACACAAGAAAGGTAAGACTGAAGAATGCATCCTGTAAGCATCTACTTGTTGTGTTAATGATGTGAAAATATCCCGGGTTTCTGGCCGAATTGTGGCATCTTGTTTACTTACGAATTAGCTGTACAGAAACACGCCACGCTTTACCTGGTGGACATACCGAGCAAAAGTTGTCCATGGATTCTCTCACGTGGAAGGGAGCACATGCAATGCATTCGATCATGCCAACATCGCCGGTAAAAAAGTGCGCTGGACATTCTTGACAGCGGTGATACCAGATGGTTACGGTGTCCGCACCCGAAGTCACGATGATTTCGGACACATTTTTGGGCACATAATTTCGAGCACACATCCCACAGTTTCCCGCAACATCGAGACCGAATCCAGGATGTCTACAACTTGACAGTTTGTGTTTTTCCGCACGTGAGAGGCAGTTTGTTATGGATGAAGAAATACTGGGACGACAGACGGTGTCAGAACAATTTGTAGCCCCGCGTCGCACGCTTGTGTCGGGTTCGAGAAGCACGCAAGGTGTACATATATTAGTACCCGGTAGCACGACGGAGTCGCCCACACAAAAGTTACAGACGGAACCAGCTGCATCATTCATTTTACCAGCTGCACACAAGAGGCAATCCCGTGCATAGACGTTTGCATTATCATATCCTCGTGGACAGGGGGCACACTTTTGTTCAAAAAAATCACCGTATGAGTTGCTGGTGGCATTATTGTAAAAATGTAATGGACAAATTGTCCTAGCCACACAGTCGAAATCAGCCTGCTCGCTGTCAAATACTCGAATATATCCACTGTCACAGAGTACATTACAAAAACGGCTAGTGGTGTCTACTGTGCAGGAGCGATGTGGTCGAAGACATTCACTCGGACACTCATTGCAGTATGTATATTCGATATTTTGCTCGGCGCACACCATGATGTCGTGTGGTGAAACACTTTGAGCGCAAAAGGGTTGTCTACAGTGCACAAGAGAAGAGTCGTACAAGAGACTGTCTGGCATCATAATTATGCCTTGTTGTATATACTGCTCCGGTGGTGTCAGTCTCAGGAGTGTCCTGTCCTCGAAAGTACAGCCTCTTTGATTCCAACACGCACATGCATTACTTTGTCTGGTCTGGAAAATGTTCGTGTAAGCTGGTGGACACTGTTCTTGACATGAGATGCGTGCAATATCAATATTTTTGAGACCCACGAGCAGACCCAGGCCATCTTTTCCATACGTCGCATCTGTAAAACCAGGGGGACACGAGCAATTGTGTGTAGCAAATATATTTGCGAGATCAGGCTGTAATTGACTGCAAAGCGGCCCGCCGTCCATCCCGTTACTAGATGATAACACAAACATTTCTGCCACTCCTTGCGACTTTAAAAATTTCTGACAATTCAAGTCAAAAACTTGTGCCACTCCGTCACTTGTAGAGAGTGCTAAGTCTGTACACCTTCGTGCCCAGCACGTGTGTATGTAGAAATATAAAATCGACAAGCACGTTGCAAGACATCTGCACATTGTGCGGCGTATCATAGTGTATTGTCAGCACAATTTGATCCAGTGAAAATGAGCCACTTACACACACCACGCATGGCGTATATACGAATACAAATACAAACGCCAAAAAGTCTTGGTATAGTTTTTAATTTTTTCGCTCTTAAAAAAGAGGCACATGAAGGTGTCACTGGATGCATACTACAGTCTCGGGCAAGAGCAACTTCTCGTACGCGGCACTATGCTCACTGAAAAAATCCCACGGTTTGATGCTATCTCCCATGGAGTTTAAGATGGAGAGCGCTGCGTGTGTCACGCCAAAGTTCTTGGCCGTGAAAAGTGTGTCTGTGTAAGAGGTATTAATGCCCCCTTCGAACGCATATTGGTCAATATACAGCAACTCGCAGAGCAAATCTAGACCGGCAAATATGATTTTTGCGGCACTCGCATGGCGGTGAACTTCCATGTTGCTCGGATCGAGGTTAAATTTCGGATCATTTTGCACAAGCGACACTTGAGACTGAATACCTGCCAAAACGAGGTTGACTCCGAGCACCGGGGTATCGTGATCGTGCGCCCAGTACAACAGCACAAGCGCATTGAAACTGGCATACAAGATGCCCTGGTGCGTAGGGTGCATCTGCAAAGCAGTCAAAACAGCCTGGGTGCAGAGTGTGTTGAATTCTTCATGCAGTCCCATAGTAGAACCTTGACGGCCGAGTATGTTGCATCCGTGTTCTTGCAACTCTGCACTCTCAAGGTTGGCCGCCACTGCTTTCAAACAGAGCGAAGTTGCCGTACGCCAGAGCTTGCGATCAGACCCCACCCCAGCCCATTCCATTTTGTTGAGTAACTTCATGCATGCAACTTGCAGCGCGAGGTCGAAGTGAGTCCGCATCACCGACAAAATCATGTTTTCCAGGCTGGCAAACACAGCTTTATTGTCATACGGACGGGGGCCGCCACTGAGCAGTTCGAGATCTTCGAAGCACACCATCTGTATCAGAAGGCGAATACCCAGCAGCTGTACGTCTCCGCGCAGCTGGTGCATTTGCATGCCCTCAATTGCACTTGTCACTGTCTTCTCGTACGCTTGGGTCACGTCGATCAGTGCGCGACCGAAAATGGTCGAAGCTGCCGTGGGAGCTGTGCCAAGGGCGTACAGGAGCTGAGCACGCGCGTGTAAGTCTTGCAGCATGCTCCACTGTACGGGCAAGACTATGCAATATGTGTCTGCGCTGCTATTGTATGGAAGGCACCAGTCGTCTTCATTCACTCGCTTCATGCGTTTTACCGTCGAGTGCCACGTCTTGCAGACTTGGGCACACCGACGAAGAACGCCGTCCATATGCACTTGAGTCGGTGAAATGGAGCGCAGTATCATGTCCGAGAGGTCACTGGGCTCCCATGCATCGACGAACATGGTTGCGCTGTCTGAACTTTTTATTTTCAGTCTCTCTCGACTTTTATGTTGCTACACCCTCGTATGTCAGAGCTGCACTTCACGTTGGAGAGCGCTTTCGGTTGTGGTGCGACAAGCAAATTCGCCACGTTTCTGGTCGAATCCGATCGAAATCGATGACCACTTGGAAAAAAAACAAGACCTTCGATTTCGGTCGATTCAGATCGAAAGCCGTGACCATTTTCGATATTTCCCCAAACGGTCATTTTTTACAAACGTTTGGTCTAAAAAAATCCTGCTGCTTACTTTTTCTGCTGCTGGGGAGCCCATCTGAGATCCTTCCTCAAATGCACGGGTACTAGGTCTGTCGACATGCAGCTGGGAGTTGGAGGCACATGGTGTCGGATGTAGACATGGGCGATTGCTGTATGATGCTCCTGTGTCATGTTCGGTGTGTTTGTATCGCGCTGCCTGCACAGCCGCGTCGATGTCTGTCAATCGTTTGGCGAGCTTCAGAGTGTCATTTTGAGAGTCCATTTGCCATAACATCGCCTGCGAAGCATATGCATCGGAATAGAGGTCGAATGGATGTTCATTGCGCAGCATGTTGCCGACAGCGCGCACCGAATCTAATTGGATGGCGTAAAAACAACCAATCCCGGAGGTATTCGTGTTGTCCAGCACTTGCAAAATTGAACCTTCCAAATACATCTTTGTAGCACAACTTGCATCATCTTTCCACATTTCCTCTTCACACCACACGACTTTCATGTTTTGTGCCACAGCACTGCCATACTTGGATATAAGGTGTCGGCGCTCCGCAACCACTGGATCAAGTTGAATTACGTACGAAAATGTCATCTCTTCATTTACAATTGTTTCTACAACTTCGGTCACCACACCTCGTCTGTCTCTACACCCCACTGTTAATCGCCATACTACCCGACACCCAAGCGATACTTTGGCGGGTAGTGGAGGTATGCTGTCGACGGCCGCGAGCAACAGAGTAGACGTCAACATGTGCTCGTGGCCAAATTTCCATGCACTGCATGCGTTTCGGATGTTTATATATGAACAGTGGATACTCTATGAATTACCGTGTCTCTTGCTGCATAAAAATCCTGGCAGTGCATTCTGGATGCATCATCATGGTTTAGATTTTGATGATGACGTCTTAGTCAATTTCGGGAAACATCAACAAATTTTCGTGTATGATGGGGGAATACAATTTGTCTACATGTCACCGAAATTCCATAACTTGTATAGGCGAGTGAAGCACTGATTGTATTTATGTTGGACATACGGGGTTTCCAAGATTTGTGCTGGAAACACAAGTAAGTGCCAGAGCCGGAAAGTCAACACATACGTTATTGGCAGACGCCCAGAGACCGTGAGCTCTGACACTGACCGACTGAACGAGGAAGGTTTCCATCCGATTTTCGTACGCATTCGAGAGACTTGCGTGCTGGTGTTCGTTTTTGATGATGATAATGCCGCGATAGATGTTATCCACGTGTGCAAATTCCACCACGTCTCCCATTTTGAGATTTTGCGGCATAACTGGTCGCCTACTTGGGTCAAAGTGTGACATTTATATAGAACCCGAGAGAAAAGCGGCAACAAATTTCCCTCAGCAGGGACATGGACGGGGTCTGTGCAATATCTGAAACACATGCTTCCTGAACGCCACGATCCAGTGC
>Ga0209390_10009476_pt1 | contig 11676 bp, 11 predicted proteins | sample BON01_FD_187212 | JGI IMG/M metagenome (GOLD analysis project Ga0209390, IMG submission 187212) | Freshwater microbial communities from Lake Bonney liftoff mats and glacier meltwater in Antarctica - BON-01 (SPAdes) (version 2) | ecosystem: Environmental > Aquatic > Freshwater > Ice > Glacier... | reverse complement strand
TAATTTCGCAACTTCAGCACGATTTTGGGGATTGCTGCAATACTGACAAGCTTCAATCATCGCTTTGACCAAAGAACGATAGGTTTTAGGATTTTCTGTAATAAATGATTCCATTACTCCAAGCAAACGATCGGGATGTCCGCGCCAGATTTCCCGTCCCTGAGCGAAGGTAAAGCCAATATTCTCATTGCCAGTAATCGCCCTCGTATTCCAAGGTTCGGCAACCATATAGGCTTGCATCGCGCCAATTCGCATGTTATTGACCATTTGGGGCGGTGGGACAATAATCAAGCGCAACTCTTCATCAGGGTCGATTCCCGCCGCCGCCGTTAAATACCTAACGAAGTATTCATAAATTGACGAACTCAGCACCACTGCCCAGACCCGTTGCTCTGGGGGCAAATTTCCAAAAAAACGCCGCAGATCTCGCCCAAAAGCAGATAAGTCTCCCTGATATTCTTGCCAAGGACGGATTCCTGACTCCCACATCGCTCGGCTCATGGTGATGGCATTACCGTGACGATGGATCGTCATCGCAGCGCATAAAGGGGCGCGTCTGGCTCCTTCGGCTCCAGTTCTGGCATTGATTACGGCTCCTGAAACTACGGGAGAGGCATCAAGACGACCAAAAATCAGTCCATCGCGGGAGGTTGCCCAACTTGCCTCGCGGTTGAGGGTGACATTTAAGCCATATTTGCGAAAGAAGCCTTTTTGCCAGGCGATTGCAAAGGGAGCGCAGTCATTTACAGGTACAAATCCTACGGTTAAGTTCGGCTTTTCCAATGTTTGGGAATCCACCACCGGTTTTACCGCTAATGCTTCGGCAGATAGATCTTGAGGGCCGCGATTGCCCGTAATTGCACAACCAGAAGCCACTACTCCTAAAAAAGTAGTTCCCGTAGTCTGCAAAAAATTGCGCCGACTCCAACCCTGATTATAATTCATCGATTCTCATTCCTTTGGCTTACTGCTCTGTTTTTTAAATCGGTCGAGATCGCCACTAATCGATCGAAGCAGGAGGGCGACGAGTTACCAAACGCTGAATGACGCTCAATAGGTAATCTAAAAATAAGCCTGTCGCGCCAATCACAAAAACAGCGAGAAATACCGAACTCAGGTTTAACCGACTCCATTCATCCCAAACAAAGAAGCCAATCCCCACCCCCCCTGTCAGCATTTCTACTGCCACGATCACTAACCAAGCAATTCCCAAACCGATCCGCAGTCCCGTAAATATGTAAGGTAAACTCGCTGGCAAAATAATTTTTGTAATCCTGTGCCAACGAGACATTTCCAGAACTTGGGCCACTTCTAGATAGTCTTTGGGTACACTCGATACACCGAGAGCAGTATTAATAATTGTCGGCCAAAGCGAAGTGATAAAGATCACAAAAATCGCCGAAGGATCGGCTAGGTTAAAAATCGCTAAAGCAATGGGCAGCCAAGCTAAAGGAGAGACGGGTTTAAAAATCTGAATAATTGGGTTAATCGCTAACATCGCAGGTCGAGACATCCCAATTAAAAATCCTACAGGAATTGCGACTAATGCCCCAAGTCCGAACCCAATGACTACCCTTCTTAAGCTTGCAAGTAATAGCCAGCCGATCCCTAAATTTCCAGGGCCGCGCTGAAAAAAGGGATTGAGAATATAGTCTAGGTTGGCGGTGAGAGCTTCAAGCGGCGTGGGCATTAATTCATGTCGCCAAGTCGCAACTGCCCACCATAAGCAAATTACTCCTAAAAATCCTAAAACTGGTAACAGTACAACATCTCTCAAAATCAGAGATTTGATCTGTCTCCAAGTTGCTGTAGCGATCGGTCTCATAGTAATCCGCAAAAAGAACTTGTAATTTTATCGTTAGGATCACTACTATTGATATTTTATGATATCTAAAATCCTAAATCCATTTGTGCCGCTTTCGCTGCTATCAATATCTCCTCATCCGACTTCGTACCCCAATCAGGATCGCCGATTTCCTCATAGAATTTCTGGTCGTAAGGACGAGTGCGAACTACCACTGGCATTGGTACGGCATGTCCTAATACTAACGCTTGTTGTTTGGAATCTAACTTCGCCAAAACAGATTTCAATCCCTGTGCACCGGATACGCCGGTAAAGATCGCGTCGATATCTTTTTCATCGTTAATTAACGCCGTAATTCGCGTGCCAATTTGGGACATAATCTCATTATCGATGCCCGACGGACGTTGATCGACGATCAGTAATGTCACGAAAAACTTCCGCATTTCCCGCGCGATCGTGCCGAAGATAGTACTCTTAGCAATAGCCGGATCTAAGAATCGGTGGGCTTCCTCGATCGTGATAATCAGTGGATATGGTCGATCGGATTCCTGTTTGCTTTGGAGATATTGTTCGGCTTTATTCACGTACAGTTTATGAATTCGGCGGGTGAGCATATTTGTCACCAACATATAAGATAGTAAGTCTGATTGGTTCCCAAATTCGATCACGATATTTTTACCCGCGCTCAGAGCTTGGATCAGACTTTTGAGATTATCCTGGCGGCTGATTGGACGCAGGTATTTGAGCTTTTCTAGCCGCATTAATTTACGTTGCAAAGAAGAGATCGATCCTTTATGTCCTTTTCCTGATTCACAGAAGATGGTGATATCTTCATTTGTCATTTCTAGTAAGCGACTAATCCAAGTATTACCGTATTCACTGGCTAAAATATTGGCATTGTCTAACGCTGCATCCGATAAACCTAACTCGCGTGATACTAGCTGGAGATCTTCAATATCGATCATCTCATAGGTGAGATAGAGATCCTGTGCGTCGCGAATGCCCCTAGCGCGACTGGATTCGGGATCGAGGGTATAGACGACTACCTCGTTGGGAAATAATTGCCGCAAACCTTTAACCGTGCGGACATTTTTGCCTTCTTGCACGGCTTCCCAGCCGTACTCCGAGTGCATATCAAAGATCAGATTGACGGCAACTTTTTTGCGAATTACGCCAGCAAGTAAAAGTCGAGTCAGGAATGATTTTCCCGTCCCTGATTTACCAAATACACCATTACTACGTTCGACGAATTTCTGGAGATCTAAACAGACAGGAACATCCATATCCAATGGCTGCCCGATCGAGAAATTCTTGCGCGTCGGATCGTCTTCCCAGCCAAATACCGATCGAAAGTCGTGCTCATTTGCGTCAAATACTTGGCTGAAGTGGCTGGGAACTGTCTTGACAGGCAGCAGCTCCCATTCCATATTTGTCTGCGCTGCAAAGGATGCTAGAGCGGCTTTACCATTTTCAGCTTTAGCTTTTTTACCTTTACCGTTACCATTTAGACTCGCGCCGCCATTTAGTGATGGTGGAATTTGACTAAACTTATTGAGCATCAACATCGGTGAAAGATTTACCGTTCCGTAGGTACCGCTTCCCGACAAAACATCGAGCAAAAAGTCATCTTCTGGATGAGGCGGATTGACTAAAATTCGATCGCTCGATGTTCCCAAACAGACATCTGTTAACAAGCAAAAGAAGTCATATTGTCGTCCTCGGACTACCAAAAATTTACCCACCCGCATATCTTCGACGGAAATATCTGGATGCAGTCGCACTTCCAATCCACCAGTGAGCGAACCTTCAATTACTGAGCCGAGGGGTTTATTCATCATATGGTAAATACTAAATGCAGATGCGCCCAAACCCTCACCGTTTAAAAAATTACGGATTGGATGTGATTTTTAATAGTGATAGCACAAACTTACCATATTTAGATTGTGAATGTTGTTGGTCGAGCGATTAAATTTTTAAGATTTAACTATCAATTCAGTTTTAATCTACCTACCGCTGGTGTCAACTGAGTGAGATCGATCGAATTATCGATCTTTTAAACCTAAATCCGATCGATCTACCCTCAATCAAACTTTTTCGAGATTTCCAGGGGCGAACCAACGCGCAGAGCCGAGCGGTTGCCGCCTTAGCTAATTGTAGGTTTCAGGGGATAGAACTGGGCGATCTAAGTCTGCTGACGATGCTACAACAGTCGATCGCGTCAACACCAGTAGCTGCAAGTCTAAGCAATACTACCGGAGATGATTTTAATACCGATCGATGAGAGTGAATGTTAACAGATTAAACATGGCAGTAATGCAACCACTAAAATCACTAATACTTCATCAGAACTTTTCATAGACTTTTGTTGGTAACATGATTTACGCAGTGTCTCAATGTGGACTGTTAGTAGTGCTAGTAAAAATAGTCAAATTACTGAAATTTATGGCGGTGAGAGCCGAGAATATAGCTAAATAAAAAATCTCAACACATCCTGGGGTAATTAGGATCTATGGAGATTTTAGTTGTCATAAAACTAGATCCTAGGCAACTAGGCTGAATCTTGATTAAGTAATAAGTTCGCTGTCGCTCCAGGGATTCATACCCTAGAGCGATAACGCTCGTACATGCAGGCGTTAGCTAATCACCCTGTTTACTTGGTAAAAATTTAACTTAGCTGGGCGAATATCATAATTGGGCGATGGATATTTTGGCTTAAAACTATCAACTGATGGCCGCATGTCCGAAAGCTAACCCAGCCACTAACATTCCCAAGACTAGAAAAGGTTGAGCACTAGCTTGATATTTGACATCATTTTCTAAGGGATTGCGGAGAAAATACATGTCCTGAAAGGTAATCTGTGGGACAATTAGTAGTAACAGGATTGCTGCATAGAGATTTTGGTGAATGGTAATCAGATAGATGCCGATTCCAGCTTGAAAGAGATCGATCATCAATACACAGATCCAAGCTGACTTATCAATCCCAAACATCACTGGCAGAGACTTCATCCCAAATTGACGATCTCCTTCAACACTTTTAAAATCATTAACGATCGCGATGCCTAGCCCTGCTAAACTATAAAATAGTGTCATCACAACTATAGTCCAATTTAAGGTGCCAAATAGAGCATGACCAGCCCACCAAGGCAAGGCAATATAACTTGCACCTAGAGCGTAAGTACCCAACCAGCCGTTTTGTTTTAACTTCAGTGGTGGAGCTGAATAAATATAAGCGACAACCGCACCACCGATCGCCAAACAAGTCATAATTGGAAAGTCATGATTTGCAGCTCGATCGAGAATATAAGCAACCCCAATCCCACCAAATAATAAGACGAAAATTTGGACGACTACTTGAGATCCCGAAATTGCCCCCGAAGGAATCGGACGATAAGGCTCATTGACTGCATCGATGTCGCGATCGTACCACTCATTTACTACCTGTGTATAACCAGTCAATAATGGCCCAGACATTAACATACATAATGCCGCTTTGAGGACATTCTCGATCGACCAAGTATACGCACCCGAAGACGCTGCACCACAGACAACTCCCCACATCAGCGGAATCCAGGTAATCGGTTTCATCAATTGCAACCGAATCTTCCAAATTGAAGCTGCCTCAGTCGAAGCACCCTTCATCCCTAACATTTGTCGTGTCTTTGCACCCTTGGCGGATGACTCAACTGGTAGATCGCTCATAATAAATTCAGGGAGTGCTATTTTAGTCTAGGCTCAAGTAGTAAGCCCTAACCTAAAGTGTATAACTACCAAAGCTGGCAGTCAAATCCAATCTCAACATCAAATCGTTTCTCAGACTCACTTTAGCTTTGTTAGATCGAGAATACCTATGCTGACAGTTCGCCAGTTGTTGCAGTACAAACCGAAGGGAAAACAGATTGTCGCGCTGACAGCGTGGGATTTTGCGATCGCCCAAATTTTAGATGCAGCGGGAGTAGATCTGATCCTCGTCGGTGATTCTCTGGCAATGGTGGCGTTGGGATATGAAAATACTCTACCCCTAACTCTCGATGAAATCATTCACCACGCCCAAGCAGTTAAGCGCGGGGTGAAAAATGCGCTGATTGTAGTCGATTTACCATTCCTGAGCTACCAAACTAGTATTGAGGACGCGATCGCCTCAGCCGGAAGAATCCTCAAGGAGACAGGCGCACAGGCAGTCAAACTCGAAGGCGGGTATCCAGCGATGGTAGAGACGGTATCTAGGCTGGTTGAGATCGGTATTCCCGTGATGGGACATATCGGTTTGACACCTCAATCGGTGCATCAATTAGGCTATCGTCAACAAGGGCACTCAGACAGCGATCGAGAACGGCTGCTCGCCGCCGCAATCGCCTTAGAACGAGTGGGCGCATTTTCGCTCGTGTTAGAACATATTCCCGCCGATTTGGCTCAACTAATCTCCCAAAAACTCTCGATTCCAACGATCGGCATTGGTGCAGGCACAGACTGTGATGGACAGGTATTAGTAACAGCAGATATATTAGGTTTAACGCAGCGTCAGCCACCGTTTGCGAAGGCTTATGTCGATTTACGTGCAATTATCACTCAAGCAGTGCAAGACTACAGCACCGATGTCAAATCAGTCGAGAGTTAGGATCTGTCGGGGTAAGTCGATCCTAATTAGATGGGTGTAATTAAGTATAGTGTCAGGTGGATACTGCCCACCAGTGTCGAGCTAACAACACAGCTAAAAATTTAATTTAAAGCCCACCGCAACACCCTCCAAAGTGGATAATTAACCCCCACAAAACTTTGATAATTGGTAATCGATCATGCACAGGTACGCGGAAGATTGGCTCAAGTTTGTCAAACAACAGCAGGTAATCGCGGTAATTCGATCGAGCGATCTACGCGTAGGCAAAAAGATGGCGCAGGCGGTGGCGGCGGGCGGGATCAAATTAATTGAAATTACCGCCAATAGCGATCGACCGTGGGAATTAATTGAGTCACTCCGGGCAGAATTACCCGATTGCTCGATCGGTACGGGGACAGTGTTGAGTCTAGCAGATGTCCGCAATGCGATCGCCTGTGGGGCTGAATATATTTTTATGCCACATCTCGATCTGAGTCTAATTCAAGCTGCGACTACCGCCGCAATTCCGATCGTCCCTGGAGCCTTAACGCCGACAGAAATTATCAGTGCGTGGAGATCGGGCGCAACAGCGGTAAAAGTATTTCCCATTCAGGCGGTGGGTGGGGTTAGTTATTTACAGGTATTACAGGAGCCGATCGGTCAAATTCCCCTGATTCCCACTGGTGGAGTAATGGTAACTAATGCGGCTGATTTTTTGGCGGCGGGGGCGGTGGCGGTGGGATTAGCTGGCTCTTTATTTCCCCAAGCTGAAATCGTGCGGGAAGATTGGCAGAGTATGCGCGATCGAGCCAGTAATTTAATTATGAGAATAAAAATCTCACCTAGATTAAATCAAATCGGTGACAGATGACGGCGAATGCGGTGGAGATCGCGGTAATGCCGATCGCCATCGCGGGGTGTTGTCCCTGGGAAATCGCCAGCGATGTTACTACACCAGAGCCAAGTGCAGCGGGCATAGCTACATCGAATAAGGAGTGACCTAATCTATTTTTGTACATGATTTTTTACGATGATAAAGATCGCAAGTACTATCAGCAGTGCTTGAGTAGTTCCTTGCAGCTTATCATTTGATTCGATCGTTGCCATCGTAATTATGAGACTTTGCAAGGAATGTTCATGATTAGATATAGTTCTTCATGTTATGCCGGAATTATTGGCTCCAGATCCTCATCGCACAGATCGCCTAGTTTTGAGGCTATGGCTGGGGTGCAATACAATAGAATCATCGCTTGACCGTTATCGATCGTGTAAAACTGCTGGCCATCTCGCTGAAGCTCCTCCATCACATCGGAGAGAGTGAGCATATCTGCCCAGTCGTCGTTTGCTTCGACTCTCCGATGCTGTCTTTTTTCCTGAATGGTATATTCTAGCCAGCACTCACCCTCTTCCAGATCGATGTAGTCCACAATATCTGTGAGATAGTCTAGGGTTTGACTCAGCAAACAGAGGTTGTGGAGAATTTTTACATAGTCACCGGTAGAGGCGATACACTCCGTGTCAAAATTCCAGACTCGATCGCAAATTCGTCGCCCCCACGGTTCCCGCTCCACCTCGGCACCAAAACAGAACAGCAGCAGCACAAAAGGCTGTTGTTCAAAAGCTTGTCGCTCATAAGCGTAAAGTAAATCCTCGATCGTGATGCCAGGATTGAAGGCTAATCCTAATTCGGCTAGCCGATCTAACTGTGTCTCTAATTTCAAATTTAGATGCCTCTGGGAAATCTCTATTTTGCCGACGACAATGATTTTTTGCGTCTATTCCTCCTATTGTCCAGAATAATTTAGGGGTTTAGGAATGTGTAGATCTGGCGATTCTAAATGAGCACACATAGGTTAGTGTCGGGTCTGCTAGGCACCAGCCATAACGCGCCAGGGTACCAGAACTATCAACCCGATCTAGGATTGCTATAGTGGTGCAAGATGTCAAAATAGTAGATAGCCCACACCCAACACACCATGCAAGTCAAAGCTGCCGTCGCGTTCCAAGCAGGTAAACCGCTCGAAATCACCACCGTCGATCTCGCACCACCGCAAGCGGGAGAAGTATTAGTCGAAATCAAAGCTACAGGGGTTTGCCATACCGATGCTTACACCCTGTCTGGAGCCGACCCAGAAGGCTTGTTTCCAGCGATTCTAGGACATGAGGGGGCGGGGGTCGTCGTGGAAGTTGGAGCGGGTGTCACTAGCCTGAAAGTGGGCGATCGAGTGATTCCGTTATATGTGCCAGAGTGCCGTAATTGTGATTACTGTCTCAGCGGTAAAACCAATCTCTGTCAAGCAATTCGGCTCACTCAAGGGCGGGGCGTGATGCCTGACGGGAGCAGTCGCTTTTCTTATGAGGGGAAAATGCTACATCATTATATGGGGACTTCCACTTTTGCCAACTATACAGTCGTGCCCGAAATCGCCCTAGCGAAAATTCGTGATGACGCACCGTTTGAAAAGGTGTGTTTGATTGGCTGTGGGGTAACGACGGGAATTGGGGCAGTCATCAATACAGCAAAAGTCGAAGTCGGCGCGAATGTGGTGGTATTTGGTTTGGGTGGTGTGGGCTTGAATGTGATTCAAGCCTCAAGGATGGTAGGGGCAAATATGATTATCGGGATCGATATCAATCCGGCGAAACGCGCTCTGGCTGAAAAGTTTGGGATGACTCACTTTGTCAATCCTCAAGAAGTGGAAGGCGATCTAGTGCCTTATCTAGTAGATTTAACCAAGGGCGGTGCTGACTATAGTTTTGAGTGCACGGGTAATATCAATCTGATGCGTCAGGCTTTAGAATGCTGTCATAAAGGCTGGGGGGTGAGCGTCATTGTTGGTGTCGCTGGAGCAGGGCAAGAAATCGCCACCAGACCCTTTCAATTAGTGACAGGACGTGTATGGAAGGGCACGGCATTTGGTGGGGCTAAAGGGCGCACGGATGTCCCTAAAATCGTTGATTGGTATATGGATGGGAAAATCAATATCGATGACTTGGTGAGTGAAATCATGCCGATCGATCGAGTCAATGATGCCTTTGATGCGATGCGTCGCGGTGAAGCCATTCGATTGATTCTGACGTTCTGAGCTGAGACATCTTCCCCAGGTGCCAAGATCTTCGATCCCGATTCCCGATTAGACGATACTTGCTGCTAGTGCTGCTATGTCAAGAATCAAGATATGCTCTTGATGGCGATCGATCGGCCCTGCGGCTTGTATTTTTGTGAGTACTCGCGTGACAGTTTCTCTAGCTACACCGCTCATACTGCTGAGTTCGCGATGAGGTAAGTTAGCGATCGCCGCTTGCACCGAAAGTGGTGTCAATGTTGGAACTTTGTTGTATTTGTTGTCCAGACTATCTAGCTAAAAGATTGTCTCCTGAGTGTTAAGGCATTACCAACTGTAGTGCGATCGTCTGATGACTTAATTAATATGCCCGTAAATCACCGCTCTCTCACCACCTCAAAATATGAATTTGCCCAATTCGATTACACTTTCGCGGCTGCTCGGCTTACCTGTAGTAGTTTATTGTCTTTATAGTGATGTCCTGACAGTTCGGTGGATTGGGTTTGGAGTATTTATCGTCGCAGCTTTGACTGACTGGCTCGATGGTTATCTTGCCCGTAAGTTAGATTTAGTCACCGATTTGGGCAAATTTCTCGATCCGTTGGTGGACAAATTGCTGATTTTGATTCCACTCTTAATCCTGATCGATCTCCATCTGGTACCAGCGGTGGGTGTCTGTCTGATTCTTGCCCGAGAACTGACGATCGCGGGTTGGCGAGTCAATCAAACACAAGTGAGTGGTGCTAATGTCTGGGGCAAGGCTAAGACGATCAGTCAAATTATCGCGATCGGCATCATGATTGCGCCACTGTCATCGACATCTTTCCCCTGGAGCATCGCTAACTGGCAGATCTATGGTTTAATCGCTTTTTGGCTATCCGTCGCACTCACTCTCATCTCTGGGTTGACTTATCTCATTCCCTCTGAAGTACGGTCTTGACAACGATTGTGGCGATCGGGGCGAGATGTTTATTGTCTCCATCAAGTATTTTACCAATCTTAATATTTAATTAATAAAGCTGACCGCTCGGACTCATCAAGCGATCGAAGCATTGCTAGGCTTGAGTTACAAGCTAGGTTCAAAAATAATCTATCAGTTCTGGTACAAATCTAGCTTACATTTTGATGAGATTTACCTTTACAATAGGTAACAGTGAATGACCTCTGCTGTCAAAGTATCACGATCGGTTGACCCCCAAACAGTTGGTGGGAATACTAGTTCAGGCTTAATTATTCTTGGAGTAAGCGATCTGATGGATTATATCGAAAGAGTGCTAGAAAAATTGAAGTACTGGGCTGGCAAATTAATTGAAGCGTTGCTAGGCCCAGAAATGCAGCCCGAACCAGAATTGATCCCAATTCCTGTAGACGATCGCGTCCGCAGCACGCGATAACTACAACGCCAAATTTATGATGGAGATCGTTGGTGGAACGTCGCCGCAAGCGAATCTCGACCGTAACAAATTAAGTGTATTAGTATTGCATGGGCCAAATCTCAATTTACTGGGTTTACGAGAGCCTGGGATTTATGGCATTGCTACTTTAGCTACTATCGATCGCCAACTAGTGGAGTTAGGTCAGTCCCTGAAGACTGCGGTGTCTTGTTTACAATCCAATCACGAAGGTGTCCTCGTCGATGCCATCCATGATGCTAGAAATCGGCATCATGGAATTGTTGTGAATGCGGGTGCTTATACCCATACTAGTATTGCGCTCCGCGACGCGATCGCGGCTGTGCAAATTCCGACAGTAGAAGTTCATCTCAGCAATATCTACCAGCGCGAACAATTTCGCCATCACTCATATCTAGCATCGATTGTCGTCGGTCAGATTAGTGGTTTTGGTGCAAATAGCTATTATCTAGGTCTACAAGCCTTGGTTACTCATTTAGACGGGTTAGGTTAACAGTTGACAGTTGACAGTTGACAGTTGACAGTTGACAGTTGACAGCGAAAAGTGCTTTTCAAGAGAGCGAAGTTTTTAGGCTGGGGATTTGGGGGTTGCTGAATTGGGGGATGATTTCTCGATCGGAGTGCCTATGAGTGGGTACCCTGAATCGATGCGGGGTAAGCATAAGCGGTGCGCTAAACCCTCGGGGAACCCGAGGGTTTAGCGCAACAAGACAGGCATTACCCCTCCAAAAATTATTTGTACGTTTCATACCTTAATTGAGCAACGCTAAATTATCAATTATCAATTAATTTAACCCT
>Ga0209390_10009474_pt1 | contig 11678 bp, 5 predicted proteins | sample BON01_FD_187212 | JGI IMG/M metagenome (GOLD analysis project Ga0209390, IMG submission 187212) | Freshwater microbial communities from Lake Bonney liftoff mats and glacier meltwater in Antarctica - BON-01 (SPAdes) (version 2) | ecosystem: Environmental > Aquatic > Freshwater > Ice > Glacier... | reverse complement strand
CTCTCTCTCTCTCTCTCTCTCTCTCTCTCTCTCTCTCTCTCTCTCTCTCTCTCTCTCTCTCTCTCTCTCGCTCGCTCGCTCGCTCGCTCGCTCTCTCTCTCTCTCTCTCTCTCTCTCTCTCTCTCTGTGGAGGCGCGCATGGCGACTTAACTGCATGTGCATGTTCACCTTTTGTTTTGGAGGCCGCCTCGCCCTTCAGCTTCAGTATCGTGCTGCTTGTGCTCATCCGCAACGGCCGGCGCGCGCCGAGCCGGAGACTGCCTTGCCCTTGAAGTAAAAGCAGCCATCCAATATTTGGGAGGCGCTCCTCCGCGCCCCTGCCATGAATGGGTGGGGCGCTCCAGAGCCAGAGCCTGAGTGGCTGTTGCGCGATCGGGGAAGTGGGTCATCAGGAGATACATGTGATATGTAGAATGTTTGAAATTGTAAATGGTTTGATAATGATACGCTTATATATATATATATGTATATATATCTGCGCCGGGGCCGGGGGGGCGGGCGGGGAAGGTGATATGTACGACGAAAAAATATAATCATATAACTAAATTTAATGCTAAAATTATAATAATGTCGTATCAGTGCGTGTGGTGATTACTGATAGTACTCGAGTACTGGTACTGAGTATGATTAAGTACTACCGATTTTGTACTACTCACCTCATGAGTAGTACCGATGTTGTACTACTCGCCTCATGAGTAGTACCTGTTATGTGAGTACGTACTCATATAGTCTTAATAACTTATTAATAACTCGATTAGTTGTCGTTGGCTGGTTCCACAGAGTCGTACTCACACGCAGTACGCAGTACTCACCAGTACCAGTACTCACTATTTCACGAAATAGTATATACAATATTGAATAATATTGACAACATTTTACAATATACATACTCCAAAAAAAACGTCGACCGACCCCAGAATTTTCGCGCGTCCTCCGGGAGGGGGGAGAGGCGGCCTGCCCACACGCCCACGCACATAAACATAAAGCAAAATTGAACAGCCGCTCGCTCGGCGGCTTGCAACACAAGCCCAGAGAACTCCGGCCAGGGGAAAGACACACACATCACAGATGCGGCAGGCAAGAGGAAAGCGGGCGCGGGCAGCCAGCATCAGCATCACAGCAGCAACGCAGCGGCTCCTCTCTCTCTCTCTCTCTCTGCTCCACTTTACCTTCCACTTCTACACTCACTTATACTGTTCGGGTTAATTAACCCGATCGAGCACCAGGAATCCCGACTTGACGTCCGACGTGGCTGAGGGGGTTCTTGAGGTCGGGCGGCATCAGGATGAGGATGATGGAGGAGGGGTGATGGTGATGGGGAGGCTCGGACCCCGCACGGCATTCTTATTCTTCTTTTGCCGCAGCATCAGACGGTCGCCGCGCAGCGCGCAGCGGCCTGCCCGCGCTGAGCTTGGGCTTGGGCTCAAAAAAGACGTTACAGTTAGCGATATCGAGGGGGGCCGAATTTTTCATAGTACACAGTACACAGTACATACACAGTATACATAAAGTACTCGAGTAAATACTTATAAAGTTGATTAGTGCTGAAAATGTACTACTCAGTCAACGAGTAGTACGAGGGGCGGGTACTCATACTCATGAGTAGGGCTCAAAACCAAAACATAATACTCACTCTACTCATCAAAGTAACCTCCGCACGCACTGCGCACTGTAATGTATATAATATTATTATTATTTATTTAATTTTTTACAACATATATATATATATATTTGCTTTCACTCACTCACGGCTCATACGCGCACGCGGAATACTAGACTAGCACTTGCTTCCATGTGTATGTGTGCAGCGTATCAGCAGCACAGCAGTCAGAACACCTATCGCGCTAGCGCGCGCACCGATCTAGAGAAGTCGTGGGCGCTGGAGCTACGTTTCGCTGCCCTGAGGAGTGAGGACACCGCCGCTCACTATCCGTATCCGGATTCTCGCTAGACGTTCTCTGACGTGTTGCACTCTTGGCGCTGTGCCTGTGCTGCGTTTCGCTGGCCTGGCCGTTCGTTCTCAGACGACGCTCACCAGCCGGAGGTTCCGTTGAGCTCTCGCTTGACGCTCGACGCAATCTTCCTCGCCTCGCGGTTCTTCACCTCGTTGCGCGAGCCACCCTTGGCCTGCCGCAGGCTGTTCTTCCGCCGCAGCTCCTGCTTGACCCGGTCCGCCACGCACACCGGGCCGCCGGCGCCCGGCTTGGCGCCGGTAGCCTTGTTGCTCGCGCGCATCTCGCCCGCGGTGCGAGCCTGGCCAGAGTGAACAGGCACGCTCCGGTTGGGCGCGTGCAGCGGCAGCTCGTCCTCCTCCTCGTTCAGATTCGACGCGCCCAGCAGCGCCTCGCACGCCACCACGCCCCCCGCAACCGCAGACGGCCCCTCCTCTGCCGCCGCCTCCACCACAGCCGCAGCAGCAGCAGGAGCCTGCTCAGCCGTGGCGCCGCCCTCGCCTCCTCCCGCGCTTGACGCCTCGGCGCCGCCGCTTTGGCTGCCATGCACCGGCGTCACGGCCGCCGGCGCCCTCTGCAACACCGTGGCATCGCCCGCCGGCGCCTTCACCTCCTCCGGTTGCCTCTCCACCTCGCCGCCCTCGGCCTCGTCCCCCTCCTCCTCCCCCTCCTCGCCACTCTCCTCCTCATCGCTCTCCTCCTCCTCCTCCTCTTCCTCGCCCGCCTCGCCCTCGTCCCCCTGCGCCATGGCCTCGTTGACCGCCTGGAAGTCTTTCGCCTGCGATGGAGTCCAGCCGCTCGCGGCGAGCTCCTTGTCCAGCTCGTGCTTGTTGCACGTGTCCGCCTCGAGCGTTGGCACGTTCACCGCCTCGAAGCCGTAGCGCCGCTTGAAGAAGGCTCGGACGCACTCTACGTCGCGGTTGAAGTAGTATTCGGCGTTCGAGTGCGAGGTAGAGACCATCTGCGGGAAATCGATCAGCGTCACCTTCTCCTCGTCGTCGATGAGCATGTTGAACTCGTTGAAGTCGCAGTGGATGAGCCCGTACGACGCCAGCGAGCAGATGAGCTCCATCAGCGACGAGAAGACGGTCGCCGGGTTGCGCAGCACCTGCACCGCGTTGAGCTGGTAGCCGTGCGCGAGCGACATGACCACAACGTGCCGGTTCACGTCGATCGGCGTCGGCACGTCGAAGCCCTTGGCGTGCAGCGCCGACATGAAGGCGAACTCCTTGAGCGCCGAGAGGCGGCTCATGTAGAGCCAGTTGAACGACTGGCCCGGCCGCGTGTAGTCGCGGTTCTTCTTGAGCGTGCGGAACGAGCGGCCAAGCTTGTGCAGCTTGATCGCCACCTCCTCACCGTCGGGCCGCACCGCGGTGAAGATGTCCGACTCCTTGCCGACACCAATCTGGATGCCGACCGCCGCGATCGCGCCGCGCTTGCAGAGCGTCTTGAGCGCCAAGTAGTCGTAGCCCTTGGACGTCAGCCGGTACCCGTCGTACGGCTTGGACTGGTGGCCCACCAGCTTGTTCTTGGCCAGCGACCGGATCAGCTTGAACGCGCCGCCGCGCTTCAGCCCAGAGATGGCCTCGATCAGTGAGCTCGGCACGATCTCGTGGTTCTTCATGCCCATCTCCACGGCGGTCAGCACCCGGAACTCGTCGTTGCTCATGTAGCGCAGGACCTTGACATCCAGGTTCGGCATCTTGCGCAAGCTTTGGGACGGATCTGGCAGCCAAAAGCGACGAGGCTGTTTCTTCGCGCTGTTCACAACGCTATTCACAGACGGTTTTTATAGTACACGAGTAGTACATAGTACATAGTACATACAGTAGTCGTGTGTTTGTTTGTGTGATTGAGGTTTGAGGTAAGAAACACAGTTGTATACCGTATACCGTATAACACTCGCACACCTGCTACCAAACTAAACTATGCCCTATGAGTCCAGAGGGCTGTAACATGTGGAGAATATATTAATATTATACTATAAATTATATGATGAATATGAACAATTATAATATTTTGAATATATTGAATAATAGTCTTTTAATATAGTACAATAGTAATAGTAATAGTAATATAGAATAAAACGCGCACGACGCACGACTACCACATGGCACCTACGAGTACGAGAGCACATGTATATGTGCGTGTCGTGGATGTGGATGTGTGTGTGGTGTGGAGTGTGGGGGAACTATGTCTATGTGTAGGTATACGACTTATATGTGTGCGTACTCGCTCGTACTGCTATGTGTACACACACAATCACAAAAAAAAAAAACTATATATATCTAAAATATAATATAACGAAAAAACTTTAAACTTTGAAAAGGGGGGCAGACTCGTAGTCGTGGGATACGGGATACGACGGGTATACGGATACGGCTTGACGCTGTGACGTGTGGGCATAACTTATTATATATAACGAAAAGATCCACACAAGGTCCACACGCGCTGGCATTCATTGCGCGCATGGATTGACCACGCATCCACACGACATGGCCGCAACCACACCACCACAACGCACAGGCGTCACCAACGCGAACGAGCGTCGTCTCTCTAACGCCATCCCATTATCCTCTCCTGTGGCCCCTAGCTTATAGACACCAACATGGCCCAGACCTCTCAGAGGCCTCAGGCCTGAGGGCAGTGGGATTGAATGGTGAATTGTATCCACAAGCAGGAGGAGCGGAACAGGCTAGGCGAGTTACCACTTGTCGTCGTGCCCTGAAATACGATCATGGCCTCTAGGGCTTCGGCTATATGTCAATTCCGAAGTCTTGTATACAAACCCCCTGGCTGCTAGGCTCGTATATATGTATATATATGTCTATGTCTATCTATATGTTCATCTATCGGTCTATCTATCTATCTATCTATCTTTATATACTATAGATAAGTGCCAACCCTCTCCTAGGTGACCTCCTCGCTCGACGGGCGGGGCGCCGACGTGGCCGCACTCCACCAGCAGCGCGGCGCGGCGCTCGCCATGCAGGAGGCGGTCGTCCGCGACCCCGCCCCGCCCCCCCGCCTCAGAAGTATCGGCTCGGGTAGATTGGATTCGTCGCGCGCCGCCGCTGCGTCTGCGCCCCCACCTTCTCCTCGCGCCTCGCCGCCCCCACGCCGAGCGCAGCGCCGCCGCCGCCAGCACACGTCCCCACTGCTGGTGCGGCGGGCGTGGCGAGGCGCCGGTCGGCCGCGTGTGGTGCGGAGGGAGTCTCTGGCCAGGGGCTGGCGGGGGCACGCTCGAGGGAGGGCCGCCTGGCGCCGAGCCCTTCCTCGGAGTCGTCGAAAAAAGACACTCCCGAGGAGGCGCCACGCTCGAGGGAGGGCCGCCTGGCGCCGAGCCTTTCCTCGGGGGAGAGGAGCGAGTCGTTGTCTTCTACCCTGGGGGTAGCGCGGTGTGGCCGCAGTGCTGGCTGTGTGCTGTGTGCGCTGTGGGCCGTGCCGGCTGCTGTGTTGGGGGGGGGGTACCCTGTGGGGGTAAGCATATCATCGTCGAAAAAAGAGACTCCCGAGGAGCGCTCAGTGGAGGCGACGGCCTCCTCCGCTTCGGCTACCGGAACAGGAGGAGCGGGGGCGCCGCGCCCGAGCGAAGCGCCCCACCCGCCGCCGCCTCCTTCGCCGCCTCCCTCGCCGCCGCCGCCCTCGCCGCCGCCTCCGTCTCCGCTGCCGCCGTCACCGCCGCCGCCGTTGCCGCCACCACCCTCCTTCCCTCCAGCGGTCCCAGCGAATGAGCCCCAGAGGCCACAAGCGCCGCCTTCGCTGCCGCCGCCCTCGCCGCCGCCGCTGCACTCCTCCACCTCCATCTCACAACAGTCCAGCTCCGGATCTTCCCCCGGTATCTGCTCTGGCTCGGCCGGATCCCCCCCCGGTATCTGCTCTGGCTGCGGCTGCGCCCAAGCCGCGGCGCCGCCGTCGCGCTCGTCGTCGCTGTCGCCGAACCCCGCGTCGTCGAGCGGCTGCGAGAGCCCCGTGTGGTTGTCGTCCCACGCCGCCCGGTGAGGGAAGCGACGAGCGCCTACAGGCAGAAAAAAGAGACAAGGGCGTGGTATTAAACTCGATCTACACACACACACACACACACACACACACACACACACATATATATATATTTATATATATATATATATACATATATATATATATATATATATATATATATATATATATATATATATATATATATATATGTATATATATATATATATATATATAAATATATAAATATAAATATAAGCCTCCACCGTGATTCAACCTCCACCTTTCCTCCTCCTCCGCCTCGGACCACACCTCGGTCTCGCTCCCGCCGACCGCCGCCTCCACCTCCTCCTCCTCCTCCTCCTCCTCCTCCTCCTTCTCTTCCTCCTCCTCCTCCTCCTCCTCCTCCTCCTCCTCCGTCTCAGACCCCTCACCGCAGATCAAACTCACTCGGCCCGTCACACGCGTAACCGCCGGCGACCTGCCAGCGGACGCAGCCTGCCCCGCCAACGCAACGGCTGGTGCGCCCGCCCGCGGCTGCGCCGGAACATCCGGAGGACCGAACGGCGTAACCAGACCCCGCGCCGGAGATACCAAGGGGGAGCCCCCGTGGCGTGGAGATACCGAGGGGGAGCCCCCGCGGCGTGGACATACCAAGGGGGAGCCCCCGCGGTGTGGAGATACCGAGGGGGGGGCGACCGGCGGCGGCGCGGCAAACTCCTCCGCATCCGAATCGACGTCGGTGGCCGAGTCGTCGGCGATGGCGGCGGCGTCCACGCGGGGGAGGAACAGAGCGCGCTCTCGCTGAGCGGGGCTCGCCGTGCCTCCCTGGTACGACGCTTCCGGCTGAGACCTGATCGCCCCGGGCCGGGTTCTTGTTGGGTCCACACAAGGGGGGGCCAAAGCCCACTCTGACTGAGCGAGGCTCGCCCTGCGTGGGGAACGCGCCCCGGGCGGGTTAACCCGAGGCGCCAAGGGCTGGTGCTGTGGCCGAGGAAGCCGCCCGTTGGCCACGTCCTGCTGCGTGCACGCCTGCTCGAAAAGCGACACGTCCGAGTCGGAGCCATTGCCGTCTAAATCATCGCCAGGCAAAGAAACCAGCGGGGTGTGGCCCTCCTCCTCCTCCCCCTCCTCTTCCTCCTCTGCCTCCTCCAACGCGCGGACGAAGAAGGACGAGCCAGCGGGCCGCTTCCGTCTCGGAAGGCTGGGCGGCTCCAGGCCACCTTCAGCGACGCGCAGACCCATGGTGCTGCGGTCCATATCTGTATCGGGGTGGTCCAGATGTTTCATCTCCGTATCGGAGTGGTCTATATCCGCGCGGTGGTCCATATCCGTATCGGTGCGGTCTATATCCGTATCGGTGCGGTCTATATCCGCGCGGTGGTCCGGATCGGTGTCACTCTGGTCCACCTCCGTTTCGCTGCCACTCTGCCCGGCAATCTGCCGATCGTCCCCCTCCCGCCGCCAAGCGTCGTCTTCCTCCCACGCGTAGCCATCGGCCGCGTACCCGCAGGGCGCAGGGCCATAGTCCTCCTCCTCCTCCTCACTGCCGTCGAAGCCCCCCTGACTATCGAGAGACCCTTCCAAAAGGGCACCCCACCCACCAGACACGCCACCAATAGACACGCTGCCCACCGCGTCACTGCCCTCCGCCGTGTCCATCGCGTCCGCTGAAGCCGAGGCGCCTCCGCTGCCTTCCGCGCAGCCGCGCGCCCCGTCGCCGCCGGCAGCCGACGACGGCCTGGTGGCCACGCTCCGTCCACCGGTGGCTCCCGAGCCCTCCCGCCGCGCCGCCGGCGCGCCCCCTCGCCGCCGCGGAGCGCGTGTTGCTTCTGGAGCCCCTGCCGCCTGCCACGCTGCCGGCACCTCCGCGCTGCCGGAGCCCCCACCGACGGGCGCCTGCTCGTAGCAGCGCATCGTTTGAATGAGCTTTCTCGATTTGGCCGGACCGAACCGTTTCTGGCCGAGCTTGATCGCCGACAGCGCCGTCATCGCCCCTGCCTCGTCCTTGCAGAGCTCGTAGAGCCGGCGGAAGCTGGGATACTCCTTACGCACCGCGTTGGCCTGCGACTCGCCCAGCAGCTGGCGCAGCGCGCCGAACCACGCACCCGAGAGGGGTTTGTGCGTGCCCTGGTTGAACCGGATGTCGCGCGGCAGCATCCCGCCCAGGAAGGCCTCCTCGCGCACGGCGATGCGCGAGGGCTCGAAGGCGAGGGCGTACGTCTGAAGCGCGTCGCTCAGCCCCGACGGGCTCAGGTGGCGGACCGGGACGCCCAGCTCGAGCTGGAGCCGCGCGACGGCCGGCTCGATGGAGCGCGACGACTCGCTCACCACGACAATCGTCAGACCGCCCGCCGTCAGCTGGCGCACGGCCAGCTGCACGGCGGCCACCGCGGCGTGCAGGCCCCCGCCGAGCAGCGCCTCGGGGCGCCAGAGGCAGAGGATGTGGGCGATCTCGCCGGCCGCCGGCCGCACCCAGTGCGCGGTTACAGGCAGGCTGGAATGCAGGTCGGGGACGACGGCCCGGTCCGGCTCCTGCTGCAGGCTCGGGTACTCGGCGGCGAGCGATGCCGAGAGGTAGGTGGCCGGCGGCATGGGCCGTGTCGACGGTGAGCTCCAATTCTTACTTGGACAGCCCTAAGTCCGAGTTGGATTTGAACAGACAATTTGGTTCACATGAACAGAATGCAGAAAATAAGTCGCTTCTTCTATTAACAAAAAAAAATAAAAAATAAATTTATATTAAAAATAATGCAATACTCGTGCATTATTAAAAAAAAAAAAAAAAAAAATAATGCACGAGTATTGCAGGATTTCGATGTATGCATATTTCTCTTCCTCCCCGGCTTCAACCTCAGGACTCTGTTTTTGGCTGTGTCCCCCTCTGCCGTCCCAACGCGCCGTCCTGCCACCTCTCTCTTCAGTTAAAAAATCCTGTTCATGTGAAGAGCTACTACTGCAAGTCTAGCTCAAGCCAAAATATGATCCAGTGTCGAGGACTCTGCCCGCCGGCTTACGCGGCACTGCACTGGCGCCCTGCAGTCTGGAGGTGCCTGACGAGGCCGCCACTCGAGCTAGCCTACCATAGCACAAACACGGCCGTCCGCCCGCCGGCTTTGGCAGCAATGCACTGTCGTCCTGCAGTCCGGAAGTGCCTAACGAGGCCGCTCGAGCTGCGCCTCGCCTACCACAGCACAAACACGGCCGCTAGCAGTGCTCCGCCCCGCCCCATCACGAGTACCTCCAGCAGCTCTGCTCCGCGTTCCAGCAGCGCGAGTAAAAAGCAGCAGCGCGAGGACGCGGAGCTCGCCGCTGCACAGCGCATCACGTGGATCGGGGCGGGCGTCAACCTCGGCGCGGCCGGCGCCAAGGCCGCGGCGGGCATCGCGGCGAGCTCGCCCGCGCTCGTCGCCGACGCTGCGCACTCGCTGAGCGACCTGCTGTCCGACGGCGTTGCGCTGTGGGCCACCAAAGCCGCGCGCCGGCCGCAGAGCCGGCACGCGCCCTACGGCTCGGGCAAGTTCGAGGCCCTGGGCGCGGTGGCGTGTTCGGTGATGATCGCCGTGGCCGGGGTGTCCGTCGGTATTCACTCGCTCTCCTGCCTGCCGCCGGCCCTCTTGCCCTACCTGCCCCCCGAGGCCTTCTCGTGGTTTCCCTTTGACCTGCTGGGCTACCCTATGCCCGATGCCGCCGCCGCCGCCGCGCCCCCGCCCGCGGGTGCGTGGTACGGCCTCAGCCAGGCCCAGTGGTGGGCTGCGGCTGCGGCGGCTGCGGGCGTGGTGTGTAAAGAGATCCTGTATCGGGAGACGCTGCGCGTCGGGACCGAGGTTCGCTCGTCTACCCTGCTCGCCAACGCGTGGCATCACCGGACAGACGCCTTCTCGTCCGTCGTCGCGGGCGTCGGCTTGGTTGGCGGCGCGCTGGGGACTCCACTGCTCGACCCGATCGCCGGGCTGGTGGTGGCCTTCATGGTGACCAAGGTCGGCGTCGGTGAGCCTTGCATGCCCCGAACCCAACCATGAGCAGGCCCTAGTTTCACTAAAAGTAAAGAAACCCGTCGACGCGGAGGTATGGCGGACATTTGCCGTTATAATTGGAGGCGGCTAAATGGCTAAATAAAACAGGCCAACACAATAAGAGAAAAAAATCGGTTATTCGCCATTTTGCAATGAAATGTCCGCCCTCTGCTCGCGTCGACAATTTCTCTATTAGAAAGGCAAACTAGGGCCTGCTCATTGAATGTATCCATGCAGCGACATGGCCTTACTGATCCCCTCTCCCGAACCCCGTGTGTGCCGGTTTCGCGTGGATATCCATATCTATACTAAATCATCCCCATCCACCTATATACCCTTCTTCTTCTGACCGTCGAATCCAGAATTGGACCAGAGCGGAGTTTCGGATTAACTCCGGGTGAACTCTTACCCATAAGTAAACCTAACCCTTACCCTAAATCTGAGAAATCCCCAGCGCGGAAATGGTTCTCGAAAGCAAATCTCTGAAATTCCCTTGATAGATTCGACGGCAAACAAACATAGGCATGGAGAACGTGGCGAGCTGACCGACTGCGGTGGACGACGCGACGCTGCTCCACCATTCAACTTCAATAGTTTTTAATAAAAATTTGTCTAAAAAAAGCAGTTCTATGTTTAGCTTAATTCCGAATACTCGTTATAATTCGGTGATCCTAAAGTAGTCTTTTCCCGCGCTCCACGCCGCCCCCCCCCTGGATATTTTGGGTGGCTCTTTTTAATATAGAAAAGATATGGGCGTGGAGAACGTGGTTGAGCCAAGGGGTTATATAAACTACTCCGTAGCGAGTAGTTTAGCTACGGAGTAGTTTATATAACCCCTTGGGTGAGCTGACCGACACGAGTGCGGTGGACGCGGCGATGCCCCAACCCATAATTGCTAGTTTTGGTTCTGTTGGTGTTCTTTTTTATTTCAAGACATACACATCGAGGAGGTGGGCGAGCTGACCGAAACATCAACAATAAACGAGGTTTCTGAGCGATCCCGGTCTAGACGTTCGCCACTTGAGAAACCCCGGTCAAAACTAGCAAACCCGGCCGAGCTTACAGTATAATAGCTGGGGTTTCGACCGGGGTTGCTAGTTGTAACGAGGATTTGCTGATTGGTATTTTTTTGACCGGGTTTACTCTAACCGGGCAACAATAAACGAGGCGACGCTACCCCCCCCCCCTCTTTTTGTTTTTTATCTCTCATATCATACAGCTCACACCACAATTTTTTTTTTAGACATGGGCATCGAGAATGTGGGAGAGCTAACTGACACGAGTGCGGTGGACGAGACCACGCTACCCCCCTCCCCCTTTTTGTATCTCTCATATCATACAACTCACACAACAACTTTTTATTTTTAAGATATGGGTGTTGAGAACGGTGGCGAGCTAACCGACACGAGTGCGGTGGACGAGGCCACGCTACCCCTACCCACAGTCCCTAGTTTTGGTTCTTCTTCTTTTTATTATTTGAAGACATGGACGACACATCAACAACAAACGAGGGGATTTTTTTTTTTTTTTTTTTTAAGATATGGGTGTTGAGAATGTGGGCGAGCTGACCGACACGAGTGCGGTGGACGAGGCTACGCTGCTCGCGATCGAGCGGCTCGCGCTCGACGGCGACGACGAGGCGCTGGGCGTGGCGGGGCTGCGCGCGAGGAAGCTGGGTCCCGCCGGGCTGAGCGTCGAGCTGCGGCTGCAGGTGCCCTTCCACCTCTCCATC
>Ga0209390_10009471_pt1 | contig 11680 bp, 17 predicted proteins | sample BON01_FD_187212 | JGI IMG/M metagenome (GOLD analysis project Ga0209390, IMG submission 187212) | Freshwater microbial communities from Lake Bonney liftoff mats and glacier meltwater in Antarctica - BON-01 (SPAdes) (version 2) | ecosystem: Environmental > Aquatic > Freshwater > Ice > Glacier... | reverse complement strand
GAGGGAGGGAGGAGGGAGGGAGGGAGGGAGGGAAGGCCGGAGGGGAGGAAAAGAACGATGATGAAGGGAGAAAGATGAAGGAAAAAGTGTTACGGAGAGGAAAGAGAATCGGAAAAGAAGGGGGAAGGAAAGAAAAGCACAGTCCATGCATGCCTGCCCCTAACACACAGCCAAGAAGAAGAAGAATAAAAGAGCGAGCGCGCGCAGTGTCGGAAAATGATCGAGGAAGTAAGGAAGGAAAAGTGGAAGGAGAGGAAGGAGTGGATAAATGTTTCAACTTATTAACTTTCATGAGAGCGACACGAATAAAGAGCGCTTATCGTATAAGACAAGCAATCATTACACGCAGGAAAGAAAGAAGCGAAGGAGAGAAGAAGGAAAGACGGAAAAGCAATTCGAAAGAAGCCCAAAAAAAGAAGGTTGAATGAAAAGGAAGCAACTCATTACTGTATTTTCCTTCTTGCTTTCGTTTTGGTTTGATCTTCTTTCCGCCTTCTCTTTCTCGGCCTTTCTGACTCTCATCTACTTGTCCTGTCTACTACATACAATGCCAAGAAAATGTCTCACCCCCCCTCCCATCCGTCTTTGTACACCACTCTCTCCCTCCCCTCCTTCCTTCCCTCCCTCCCTCCCTCCCTCGCCCAATATCAAGACACATCAACGATTCCAGGGGGGCAAATACGCAAAAATTCCATGATTAGATCTCCTTCTTTTAGTCGTCCCCAAACACCGTGCTAGTAGCTCCACCCACCGCCGCCATCCCGCTTCTCATCGCTAGCCTCGCCGCGGCATAGGCAAGCGAAAACGAGGTCAACGCCGGTCTGGCCAGGACCTGCACATATTTCGCGTACGGCTGCAGCTGCTTCTTGGCCCAATGCACGGGAGGGATGGATTGGACCAGGTCGCCTACATCCATGAAGGAATGCCAGGCCGCGTCCATGAAGGTGTGGCGTTCAATCACAAAAACCACTTGTCGGTGCACCTTGACTCGACACTCGGGTGCCCCCTCCGGAGAGTGAGCTTGACGGGTGGACGGGGTGAGGAAGCCCAGCAACAGGTAGGCACCCGAGACAGCCTTATAAGTAGTAGTAGTAGAGAGAAGAATGAGAAACAATAGATATATAAACCCTCCCTCCCTCCCTCCCTCCCTCCCTCCCGGCCAAAACGTACTTACCCGCACCACCATGGGCTCATTTGGCGGGAAGACCAACGACCGCGGGCTCCGTGCAAACGCCTCAAAAAACACCACATCCTCCACCTCCGGCTCCATCCCCATCGGCTCATACTCCACTACCACATGCAAGGCCCCCCCTCCAGGACTCAGATCAATCCACTCGTCCATCACATGACTCCCCCTCGACCCGTTCAAAAGCGGCAAAATATCCAAACTCCCCGTCCCCAAATCCTTGCCCTTGCTCCGCCAGGAACTCGCGTCAATCACTTGGAAAATAACCAGCACCGGGGCCCCTTCTTGCAGCACACCTTTCTTCAGACCGACCGTAAACCGTTCCCGCCACGACGGGTGAGCATTTCGACTAGCCACCGTCGATTTGGCCACCTCGTCCGCCACTCTAATAATGACTTGCGGCGAGATTTTAGCACCTCGTCCTCCTCCCCCTCCTCCGCCACTGCCCATACTGTTGTCTAGCAGGGCGCGATCGAGTTCCCGACCGTCGATTAGGCGGATTTTGAGGACGCCGATGGTGCCTTTCTGATGCTCGAGGTAGCGGTAGGGGTTCTGGCGCACGGCCAACTCGGGCCGCCACAGGGGGGCGTCGGGGGCAAGGAACTCCCGGCCGGCCATCGTTGCAGTGGGTGGGGAAGGGTTGAAGACGCGTGCTGCTGTGTGCTTGGTGCGGGTGTTGCTAGGGCTGCTTGCTTGTTCTTCTTGCTGCGCGAGCGGCGGAAGTATAATAAAGGTGGTGGGATTTTCTGCCCTTTCCTTTTGCCTGTCGCAGGAATTGAGAAGTGGGGATAGTGCGTGAGTAAGGATAGATGGAGCGTGCGTCAGGTGGTGGAGCAGTGATCGTGGTCCTTTGAATACACTTCTAATAGGCACATCCACGAGAGCAAAAGAAGCGCTCAGAAATAAAGCGAGCGTCCGTTGCAGGGCATGCCCTAATTGCTTTTGTTGCATGCCTCCCCAACAAGAAAGAAAAGGTGCCCGACCAGAAGTAGGAAGCTTAGGTATGATTTGATGTCGTGGATGCCTTGGTGCATGGTTGGCATCGGTAGATTTTGTTATTTTTGGCAATCAAAGTGGCAAAGGGGGTGGGGAGGTTAAAAATAATAAATAATTAAATTAAAATAAATACATAATAACAAAGTAGATACTTATTCTTATATATTTTATTTAAGGCTTATGTGTGGCTCCATTCATGGAAGAAAAATCAACCCCATTAACCCAAAATAAATAAAATAAAATAAAAGTAAACATAATCAACTGACAAGATATATAATATAAAATTCGCGCCTGTCCAATACATAAGTTCTTTAGTGTGTGTGTCTATTGCTGATTGTCTCCCTCCTTCATTTCCTATCTTCTCTCTCCTTCTCTCTCTCATTTCCTTTCTACCTCCTTCATCCCTCCCAAAATCCCTCTACGCCTTATTGTGTCTCACAATCACGACGACGCTCCAGCAGATGGCCCCCCCGCCGGCGGTGCTGCAGCCTCACTAAACGCATCCTGCTCCTCCACATCCACCGCAGGCGACAACGCCACCTCCTGCTCATGCTCCTCCTCCTCGTGGAAAACCGTCAAACTCTCCTTTAACACTGGCCTCTCCCCTCCCTCCTTCCCTCCCTCCTTCCCTCCCTCCTTCTCTCCCTCCTCCCCTTCCTCCTCCTCCTCTTCCCCTCCAGCCCCACCACCAAGCAAGGCATTCCTCAGAGTCGGTGGAAAATCATCCTGATGCTTCTGTATACACTCTGCTAATCTCAACGTAACCCTAGCACAGGGATTAACAAAATCCTCTTCTTTGCTCTTGTGGAAATGAATGCATTTCTCCCATCTCACCCAGGTCTGTCCACAGGGGCTTGCGCGCATGAAATGACACAAAGGGCACTCAGTCTCTTCCAATTCGACATCATCGTATTTCCCCTCGTCTTCCTCCCCTTCCATTGCGTCGAGAACGGCGCGAATACCCGCAGCATTGGGGCCAATGGACTCTTTCTCCTCCTCCTCGTCGTGCCTGTCACTACTGCCACTACTATCGCTGCTGCTGCTGCTGCTGCTGCTGTCGCTGCTGATGCTGCTGCTGATAGGCTTGAGCTCCGCGGCCTCCGCCTCCGTAAGGGTGGTGGTGGCGGTGGTAAGAGTGAGAGGGGTCGAAGAGGGAGTGTCACTGCTGCTGCTGCTGCTACTGCTGCTGCTGGTGTAGGCAGGAGTGTTGGAAGTAGGAGTGCTGCCGCCGCCCGAAATTTTGGCGGTAATGTTAAGGCTGCGCGAGGAAGAGGAGGTGCGGGCTGGTGCTGAGGCAACGAGGGCGGCGTCCCCCTGCTTTTGTGTTTTTAATAGTAGGGAAAGGGATGGGGGGTGAGAAGCGGGGCATAAAAGTGGCAGCACTCAAGTGTCTTCTCAGTAGTTCACCACCGTCGTGTATCGCGCTTGTTACCGCACACCCACAACATCTCTCTTCCGAATCAAAGACAGAATGCTCAGCGGGTAGAGACCTCTCACACCAGTCCATCCCACACCCCCCAACGAGAGCACACATACCTTGGCCGGCGGAGAGCCCTGCATAAAATGGCTTGCCACAGCGCCCGTGACCCCAGCAGTTCCGAGCAGCAAGGCTGCCCGTCGTTGCTGCGGAGGCAAGCTGCTGACGGTAGTGGCGGCGCGGCGGAGGAGGGTTTGGAAGTGGAGCATGGTGGTGGTAAGGTAGGCTTGGAGATGCGTGGCGGTGGTGATGATGTGGGGTGGGGAGGTCGTTGCGCCTGTTGTGGTGGTTTAATAAACGGAACGTGAGCCGCTAATTCGGAAGAGAACATTGAGACAGCTGCAGAGAGGGCTGGCATGCATGCAGCGTAAGAATGCGCAGGCTAACATACACAAAGACACATGCATCATCCACTCGACTGTTCGAGCGAGCAACGGGCAGCAGCACACCGCAGCAGTGACGTTGGCGTGGAAGAAATGCTGGCCCATGTTGCTTTCACACATACCATTCTGACATTTACGGCCTGATAAACGCTGGAGAAGGGAAGCAAAGGTAGCGCTGTGTATGATGGGCACTACTTTTTTTCTTTCTTGTGTTTTGGCTTCTTTTTTCAGTTCGTAGTGGTTCGTCGCTCTCCCACCTCCCACCCGTCCCCCTCCAGGCACCCCATCCGCTCCTCCTCGCGACAAACAGACCTCCTACCCTCACAAGAGAAATCGTGCCTCCTTTGCTTTCCTTCCATGCTCCATCTCCTCTTTTCCTTCTTATTTTCTCCTTTTTCTACCTTTTTCCGTAACCTGCAACATATACTAGCACTCTTCTTCTACTAGGTCGTAGGGATGGAGGCAGGCAAAACAAGCATGCATCTCAGCAAGGAAAAGACATCCTCTACGATTGATTTAACTTCTTTCGCTTAGTTTGATTGGATCTTGCTTTGTATCCGGAGTCTTTTGCCTTCGCAATCACCCCGTCCCCTTTACTCTCTCCGATCTACGTGAGCAGATTCCATGTTCTCCCTCTGCCCCTGCTGTCAACGCACTGTCTTGATTACCACTGCATACTTGAGGATAAGGTGCTTGGAGCCTCTAGAAAGAGGTGCTTGGGAACTTTAGAAAAGATCCTGCTATTTGTCTTGCCACACTCGGCGCTTTTATTTTCTGAAACATGGCGACATATGAACAGCAGCAGGAATCATGCCTTCCTTACTTCGTCTCTTCCTTTTCTCCCCAAGCTTAGTTCCAACGGTGGCCATCGTGGTGCTCGTCCTTTGCGATTTCTTTGTCGTCGCTGCGGCGCCACCACCAGCGACGAGGCCCCCCTCATCCCCTTCTTGGAGGCCCCGCAAAATGGGTAGGTTCGAGTTCGTCGTCACTCGAGGAGGGCGCGAAAGAACTTCATGTTTGGGTACGTAGAGAGTGGTCTTGTTGCGGTTTGCGTGGCTCGCTTACAGCTTGCGCCCTGTGCGGTGAGTGGGTGGTGGGGTGGGGAGGTTAGATGGTCGTCGAGAAACAAGGACAGGCATACAGGGAGAGGAAGCATTTGCTGTAGGGCAAACAGAAGTCTGAAAGAGAGCACTGGCTAGCAGGCAAATGTGAGTAGCAAAAGGGGTGTGGACATTTCTCGGGCGGTCGTGTGCGGAAGGCAACGGCGCGTGGCGGCTTTTCTAACCATGGGCCGGCAAGCGCCTTTGCAAATGAGTATGAAGAGGAAAACATCGCCTGTGTCCATCATTTGTTTCTTTATTGAATGGATCTTTCACTTTCCTGCTTCATTGCTGTATTTAGATTGCAGTTTAAGCTCGCTGCTCCGCCTCCATCTCTACGAGACATCCTCTCTATTGCCCGTCAATGTCTTTGCTTTCGCCCTTACCAAAGGATGGGTACCTTCCGAGGCTTGAATCCTGCTGCTTGTCTCTCCGTGCCACACATTTTTATACACAACCGCTTTCAAACTTTGATATACGGTGACACTTCTTGTAAATCTAGCAGCAAGAATGCCCTCCCTTGTCCCATCCCTTCTTCCCTCCCTCAGTGGTGCCACCCCCAACCTCCGCCGTGGTGCCCGTGGTCCCACCCACCACCGTGACCTCCCCCCCAACCTCCGCCGTCGTGGCGGTGATGGTGGTGGTGATTCCAGCCTCCGCGCTGCCCGTGCCAACCTCCTCCTCCCCCATGCCCCCAGTCGCTCTTCGCTGTCTCCGACTGGTTGACCTTCACCGTCGCATTTTGAGCGGCCCCTGGCCCGCCGGCACGCGTGGCGTTAGCGGTCTGATTCGTACGCTGCTGGGCTTCTCCTCCCTCGGCGCGCGTGGCGTTGCTTGCGGGCGTCGACTGGTTCTGGGCTGTACCTTCGGGGCGTGCCTTCTGCTCGTCTTCCCCTTCCTTCTCATCATCATCGTCGTCGTCGTCCTCTTCCTCCTCCTTCTTGAGCTTGCGCCACCCTCCGCAGCGCCACCCTCCGCAGCCCCAGCTTCCGCAGCCGTGTCGGAGTTGAGCGTAGCCGTAGGGGACCCCGATCACAACTAAGAGGGGGGAGGGAGGAAGTGGTAGAGAGAGAGAGGGAGAGGGAGAAGAGAGAGCGCATGACAGAAAGGACAAAGAAAGAGACAGACGGGGAGATGAGAGCGAGAAATAGTAAAAGGTTAAGAAAGAGAGAGGACAGAAAAGGAGAGAGGGAAGGGAGAGAGCCAAAGCCTAGAAACATACAAAGAGGAGAGAGAGAAAGAACCAGAGACAAAACATTCCACCCGCCCGACTTACTGTGCTTGGTGCTGTTGGCATCGGTTGCATTGACGGGGCTAGTAGCGTTCAAGGGGACAGTGGCGTTCGTGGCGGCGGCGGTCGTGTTGGCAGGCGTGGGGCTCTTGGGCGTCGTGAAGTTATTTCGCTGCTGCTGCGGCTGCGGCTGGAGAGCGCTGGCATTTTGCGGCTGCTGCTGCTCGAGCCCGCGGAGGTGCAAGGCCGCAGACGGCGCGACGAGGAGGACATAGGCAAGGAAGAGCGACGTGGTTCGCATGGCGCCTTCTTCTTCAGAATGGAGGGGTGCTGTGGGGCGGGGGGGTTCCCTGTGACTGTTTGTGTAAGGACGGGAGATGGTGAAAAGGGAGCAGGGGCATAAACATAAAGCAAAAAAAGCAAAAAAAAGAACTCACAAACCAAATTTTAGCCGCACCCCCCCGTATGCAGTAAATTTTGGCGCTTTTATTGAAACTTTCAGGCCCGGGCACACTTCTTGTCGGTCGTGTGGAGCAAATTTGTGGGGGCGGGGGGTATTTTCGAGAAAATTTCGAGAAACGGCTTGGGAGGAGGAGGTTTTTGCAAGCGGCTTTGGCCCGATTTGTCTATTTTTCTTGCATGCATGATAAGAATAAACATTTCGAGCTGCCTTTGAAAAGAAGCTCGAGCTCCTGACACCGTCAGTCCCGCCCCAAAACTTGTCCGACTCCAATAGCGCCTCGAAAACGCCGCGGTCACCACGATGCCATGCTCACGACTCAATCAATCAAGAGTACACTAAATCGACAAAAATAACCACGCAAAGACACTCGTATATCATGGACGGAGTTCTGTAGTTTTCTGTGTTTTACTTATTTCTTTAGCTTAGTAGTGGTTCGTCGCTCTCCCACTCTCATCCCCCTGACATAAGCACAACGACCACCTCGAGCGGGCAAAGACAGACAGGCCTCTTCTCTATCTACTCTCCTTCCCTTTGTCTCCTCTGCCTGCTCCTGCTGCTACTACTATCTGGGCCCGCCCCTCCCCATTCTTCTCCTTCTCCTGGTGCTTGCAGGGGAAAAGAAGTCGCAGCCCATCCCATCAACACTACCAGCACTACAACATCACGTTTCGTCTCTATTTCTTCACGCCGTCTCTCTCACTCTGTCGTCGTCGTCGTCAACAAGTCACGCATAATTCGCTCGCCCCTCCCTCCCATCCACCTCCTCCTCCTCCTCCTGCTCGCCGCAATCCACTCTCACCCTCCTATCACGCACTCAATAAACCCCAAGAAGGATGATAATAGAGAAACCACACAAAAGCAAGCGTCCCTCCATCCCTCCCTCCCTCCATCCTCCCCCTCCTCTATTTAAATCTAATCCCTACTCTACTTCTCTGCTGCCGGCTTAACAGGCGAGGAGGGGGCACTTCCCTTCCCTCCCTCCTTGCTGACCTTCAGACTCGAGAAGGCCTCTGCTGCTTCCTCAGCGGCGCCGGCGTCGCCCTCCTTCTCCGGTTCCTCTTCCACTGTGTTTGTGTGACAAATTGTGTGACGTGAGTGAGTTTCTTTATTTACTTTTATGTATTTTAGTAGAAATTACGATATAATGGATGAATGAGAAGCTGATAAAAACTCGGTAAAGGCCTCTTGCTGCTTCTTCAGCTGGGCCGGCAATCAATAACAGATAGAATTAAAGAAGGCTCTTCACCCCACAATAATTAACAGTTCTTACCTGCCACAAAGGCTTTCATCGCCTTCTTCGCCTCATCAAACGCCGCCTTGAACTCCTCCGCATCTTGAGGCTTCCCAAACTTAAGTGCAAACACCTCCTCGTGTAAATCCCCCTCTGCGTAGTCATAGGCCGTCCAGACCCAAGAGCGATCCGAGCCGACGTTAGGCTGCATGACGATGCGCGGGTCCACCATGTGGTTGGCAATCACCTGTGTGTGAAAACATTTTTTTTTCCAAATTAATTCGAGTCAGTATTGATTTGATTTTGATTAAAATGAATAAATAGAAGAAGAAAATGAATGCTTTTTTTTCCTATCTAGTGGAGTCATAGCTAGTCCAAGCCCTGAGAGCGATCCGAAGCACCGTGTGCTTCTAAATAACATTGAGATTGAAGAAAGGGAGAGACGGAAGGAGGAAAGGAGGGAGGGAGGGAGGGACGGAGGGCGCGACATACCTTCATCGTCTTCTCTTGTCGCATGAGCAGGCGGATACGTTGGTTCTCCTTGTGCCTGTGATTGAGTGAATGATTGGATGGATGTGTGTGAGTATAAATGATGATAAGTACATGCTGGTTGCTCCTCTTGTTTGTTGATCTTCCGCTTCCTCCCTCCCTCCCTCCCTCCCTCCCTCCCTCCCCTCTTCCTTACTTGAGCAGCTTGACCTCCCCGATGCCGCGTTCCAACCAGGTCTTCTTCCCCGACCCCTTGTCTAGCATGGCTTCGCCGAACACGTACAGCTTCGATCGCCTAGGGAGGGCGGGAGGGAGGGAGGGAGGGCGGGAGGGAGGGAGGGCGGGAGGGAGGGAGGGAGGGTGAGATATGAACAGTAATAGCTTCTCCATTCTTCATCCCGACCCCTTGTCTAGCATGGCCTCGCCGAAGACGTACAACTTCGATCGCTTGTATTGTTTGGAAATGATGATGGAAGAAGGGAGGGAGGAAGAGAGGGAGGGAGAAGTGGGGAGAGAGTCATACATACATACACGCCACACACACACATTACCATCACTCCCCCCCGACCCGCCGTGCCCTTCCCAACTACTCACATCTCATACAAGGTCTCCTCATCCTCCTCGTGCGTCTTCGTCTCCACCTCGTCCACCAGCACCACGGGCGTAAAAACCACACATTTACACCCACATACACACCCACATACACACACAAGGGCATTGACCCCCTCCCTCCCGTCCTTCCCAATCAAGCACTCACATCTTATACAGCGTCTCCTCATCCTCCTCGTGCGTCTTCGTCTCCACCTCGTCCAACTGCACCACGGGCGTAAAAATCGCCGTGCTCTCATAATTCTCCGCCTCCGCCGCCCCCTCTCCCTCCGCCCCTGCCTCCCCCCCGGCCTCCTCCCCTCCCTCCTTAGCCTCCGTGGCGGTGGTGGTGGTCTCGGGATCCTTCTCTACGTCGGACATCCTTGTTTTATTTACTAGATAGGTCTCTGTCTGTGTGTGTGTGGTGGGGTGGTGATGGAAGGAAAGGAAGGAAAGAGTGAGATGGGAGGGAAAGGAAGAATGAATGTGTGTTTGGGGATTACTCCTCCTGAGCGATCGAAGGGTGGACTAGCTAGCTCGTAGTGCTCTCTGCATGCTTGTGTGTGGGGTATGTACGAAGAAGGAGCTTTGGTTTGCTGGTGCTGCGTGCCGTGCCACCATCATCATCACAGGCCGGAAGAAGGAGGTTCAGTGGCTCCGGTGTCTGAAGCAAGCACGTCCCAGGAAGCAACCAACGGATAGGGCTTGCTCGTGCTGCTGTCTTTGTGCCTATGTGTGATGCGCTTGTGCCTGGTATTTACCCTTGCTGAAAACTCAAGGCATCATCTCACTCTCTGTGAAGAAAGACCCACAGCCACAGGACGTCGGCGAAAGAAGCAAGAAGACAACGGCCCCCGCTTGCCTCTGTCCACGCGGGCTGGTCTCTGCAAGGAAAAGATAGTGATGGACAGGAGGATGAGGAGGTGAACAAGCGTGTCAGCTATTGGGTGTGCGTGTGGTGGCTGGTTTGCGTGTCTTGCTTGTGGAGTCCAAGAGACAAAGGCAAAAGCAAGCAGCAACAAGCCTCATGCATCATTTTTTCCTTCTTTGGCATTTGGCGATGCGCTTTCTGTGCTCACGACCCACTCGCGCGTGTACACGCACTCACGGCACACACAACACACACCCACAAGACACAAAGACACAGGCAAGCTTCGGGCAGCAGGGGGAAGGCGAACAAGGCAAGCGCTGCATCTCCTTCTCCACTCCACCCAGCAAAAACCTCCCCTTCCCTTCCTCCCCCTCCTTCGCTATTCGGTATGCTGGTCGAGTACCTAGCCGGGTTCCTAACCCCCTCCTACCTCTTCTCCTGGGACGGCTTGCTCTTCCTCAGCGTGCTTTTCTACCTTGTGCTGCAAGGAAGGAAAGGTGCCGCCGTCGCTGCAGCCACAGACGAGCACGTCCCTCCCTCCCTCCTTCAGCAATGCCTCGCCCCCCTCTTCGCCACCCGACAAACACGACACCACAACAATGCGTCCGCCGCACGGAGTAGAAGGAGACCGACGCAGTCATCTTCTTCTTTCTCCTCCTCCTCCACCTCATCCACCTCCTGGTCGTCCTCTACCAACGGAGATGGAGATTCAGACCCTTTCTGGTCCAACCGCGCCTTACCAACCCCACCACCACCACCCGCAGCAGCAGCAGCAGCAGCAGCAGTCCCAGCAGCTGCAGCAGCAGTCCTAGTAGCAGCAGTTTCATCGCCACCATTACCAGCAGCACCAGCAGCACCAGCAGCATCAATAACACAACCCCCCAAAACCAGCACCACCACCACACCCACCACCACCTCCACTGATCCCGCTGCAGCTGCAGCAGCTGCTGCTGCCGACTCCCTCTCCCCTCCCTCCCTCCCTCCCTCCCCCCTCCAACACCTCGCCATCATCATGGATGGCAACCGCCGCTACGGCCGCGAACGTTTTTCTGATCCCTTGAAAGGACACTGGGAAGGCGGGCGTGCCCTGTCGAATGTCTCAAAATGGTGCTTGGAAAATGGAATAAAACACCTAACCGTTTACGCCTTCTCCACAGAGAACTGGAGGAGGGATCCCTCAGAAATATCTGCCTTAATGAACTTGTTCACCAAGTACGCACAAAGCATGAAAAAAGAGGCGATCAATTCAAATATTCAAATTAGGGTCCTCTCAACAGATACCTCCCGTCTGCCTCCCCATGTGCAAGCAGCAATGACTGAGCTTGAGTCTTCGACCGCTTCTTGCACCTCCCTCATTCTCAACCTCTGTGTCTCATATGGGAGCAGAGGAGAGATCACACATGCCTGTCAAACGCTCGCTCGTGCTGTCGCTGCAGGCACCCTTCACCCCGACCAAATAGACGAGGCCGCCTTCAGTCGCTCCCTCCTCACCTCCCACTCCCCCGGTACGCACATACGTCTTCTCCTCCTTCCCTCCCTCCCTCCCTCCCTCCCTCCTTTTCCTATAGATCCTGACTTCTTGCTGCGCACGAGCGATGAAGGCCGGCTTACAACTCATCCTCCCTCCCTCCCCTCCCCCCCCCCCCCCCCCCTAGACCCCCCCCC
>Ga0209390_10009470_pt1 | contig 11680 bp, 9 predicted proteins | sample BON01_FD_187212 | JGI IMG/M metagenome (GOLD analysis project Ga0209390, IMG submission 187212) | Freshwater microbial communities from Lake Bonney liftoff mats and glacier meltwater in Antarctica - BON-01 (SPAdes) (version 2) | ecosystem: Environmental > Aquatic > Freshwater > Ice > Glacier... | reverse complement strand
TATATATTTACATTTATATATAAACATATATATATATACACATATATATACGAATATATATATACACATATATATATACATATATATATACATATATATATATATATATAGGGCTAGGCGCGGAGACTTGAGCTAAGGGGCTGGTCGTCACAGTCTTCTCCTTGTCTCCTATAGCCCCTGCTTGGCGGCGAGAGGCGAAGAACTTCTGGCTCTTTATGGTTTTTTCTTTGCCCCATGACCATGGCGGTTCCGAAGTAGGGCTCGACTTTCTTGTAGGAGAAGTTTTATAGAACTGCGAGCGGGAGTCAGTCTCGGCCATGTTACAGAGGTTAGTCGCAAAGGAGCTGGCCTCAAAGTGATGATGGCCAGGTACAATTTCCAGGAGTTGTGAGGCATCTTTGCACCCCCTTCTGTATGGGTTGGGTTCCCATTGTATTTCGTGCTCTGGCACCCTCTTCCCTCCTGGGGTTTGGATAAGAATGTCTTGGTACGTCTCCGGGATCCCAGACCCCCCCGGCTGAGGGTCAGGTACGCTGGCACTGTGTATAAGAAGGCCGATTGCCAACGGAGTGGCGTGACGGGTTGTGTTCGTCGTATCTTCTATGGGTAGAACCTCTGTTTCGGTAGGAGCATTCATTGCAGGGCCTGGGGGTGTGATTGGTGGGCTTGGCCGATTCCACCGCTCCTGCAAACTGCACTGGGTGACCTGGAGGTAGCTGGGTTGAGCCCGAGCCGCCAGACCGTCTCCAGGGCTAATCTCCTGCTGTGAATAAGTAGGGAAGTTCCCGTGGAGGGGATAAGATGGTGGCAAAAAGCAGTATCCCATAGTCGCTGCCTCGGTGTGTGTGGGGGGCAAGTCTGAGGATGTGGAGGTGTTGATGATGATGTTTCCACCTGTCACAAGCTGAAGGCTATAGAGTTTCGAGTATACAATGTCGGAGAGGACTTGCCCATGGCCCTTAGCGGCGGCCTGGCTGGCTATCATCCATCCATCAACTGTATGGATGGGATGGTTCATTGTAATGTGGGCCTTGCCGAGCTGAACTATGTCGATCACGCCTCCCACCCGTCCAAATGTAAATACTCTCTCGAGAGTCGCCAACTGAGCCCCGCTCACATCTCCGGTGGAACCGAAGGGAAGGGATTGAATCACTGTGGCACCACACTTTACCTCCCATATCGGGATCCAGGTCGCCTGGTCGGCATTTAAGATCAAGATAAGTGTGCCGGGTGTGAAGCTGGGTGTAAGCCAAGTTGCCTGGGCCGTAGCCTGATCCAAGTGAAACTCTTCCGTAGAGTGGGGAGAGGTCGTGATATCCGGGTGAGTGGGGGGAGGTCGTGATATCTCTAGCCCGCTTGTGGCGCATGCCACATTCGACTTAGGTTGGGATTTCCCAGGAGCCGGGTGTGATTGGTCACTGCAAATTTCTGCCGACAAGCGGCAAGAGGACGCGATTCCCGCGTAGGCTAGATCAGATTCCTTTAGACTGCCCTTGTCGGGTTCACCGCTGATCTCCGGTTTGTAAAAAGAAGTCGCCGTTGTGGGCTCAAGCTGTGCTAGTGATTTGGCAGTCGGGCTGTTATTCGGTAAGGATGTGGGAAGTTGTGAGAGCGTTGGGCCAGTGCCAGGCCGTTTTTTTGCAGGAATAATGCCTGTGATATTTTTAAAGATAAGTTCCCCATTGGAAAGGGTCTGTACTTCACCGGGACCAAATACTTGGAATCCAGCCTGCAAATCCTGTCTCCGCTCCAGTCGGTTTCGGACCTCCTCGGGGTACGTAAGGGAACCCTGTTGCTGAGAATCGGTTGCCGGTTCAAAGCGGTAGCCCATCGTTGCCGCTGGTGTGAATATTGTTTGTCCCGGCGTCCTAGAGGTGTTGATGAGAATATTGCCGCTTCCTTCCAACCATAGGTTATAGACTCTCGGGTGTTTGTAGTTAGTGAGGATCTCCCCCTGGCCCATGTCTGCAGCCCGTCGGGCCGTCGTCCAACCTTCCACCGTACGAATGTGGTGGTGTGGTGTGAGGCAGCAGCTGCCCATACGGACCACGTCGATTCCCCCTGTCGGCGGTTGTCCAAAACTACAGTTGGTCTTGATTGGTGTTATGATGGCACCGGTCAGGTCATCGATGTTGCCCGAAGGAAGAGTTTGGACCACATTGTCTCCCTTTTCTAACTTGTGGATCACTTGCCAATATGCGACTCCCAGACGTTCCCTCAGGATAGGTGTGTTAAAGCTAAAGCAGGCAGTACTGGACTTGGGACGTCTTTTGTTGACTGCCTTACGTTGGGTGTATGTCGCAGAAGTTAGCTGGGCTGCACCTGGCGCCTTGCTCGCGGTATCCGAAGTTATGGACTCAGGGGTTTCGTAAAGGTCCGTGTGTATTTGCTGGTTGGGGATCATGGCTCGATCCGCACTGTCCGTGACTGTTTCTTGTGTCCCTTGCGGCTGAATGGCGGTGGGAGGGGCCCGAGTTGATTGAACGACGGGGCTCTCCCGAGGCATTGCGGTGGGTCTCGGACTAGGGCCGTGGAGGTGCTGGGCCTCTTGCCCGGGGAGTTGTGGCCATTCCTCTATGCCTGTAGGGCAAGTTGATTGGTCAGGAGCAGCGTATGAGGGCAATACAGTCATAGGGCCCCCTGCCTGAAGGGGCGGAGGTTTGTGATATCTTAGAGTGCTGCGTGTGGAGTCCTTCTTTGACGGTTCTTTCTCAGACCCTTAGGTTGTATATCCGCTAGAGCCGGGAGAGCCCCTCACGTGATTGTCGGTGAGCGTGCTTGTGCTGTCACTACCGGACTGGGTTGGGGCCTCCATAGAGGTTTCCGGTGGGGCTGGGAGTGTGATCCCCGAGGTGTGTACGGATTCCTGGCCCGGCGAGATTTCATTTGAAGGTGGGATTGTATAGGCTTCGAGTTCGAGAGAGGGTAGTGCTCCCTGGATATCTAATGGATCGCGGATGGGCTGGTCTGGGTTTTCATTTCTCGGGCCCAGAAACATGACCCCATCGGCCTTCATGATGGCATCCGAAGAGGATCCTATCCGCGTCGGGAACCCGGGTTCCTCGGCCTTGTCATGGTGGTCCACTGTGTTGATGTCTTGCGCTAATGGAGACGGATGGTCGTCCAGCTGCAGTTGGCGGGCGATAGCCCTCCGGGTTTTCTTTTTTGACGGAGGTGGGGCCTGTCCAGCTGATAATTCAGATGGGGGGGGTCTTTCTGGCGCCATTGGCAAATCCTCCAGTGGTTTTCCCTGGGCAGCGGCGGGGGGGGGGGGGGGGGGGGGGGGCGTAGCCCGGAATGATGCGGGATGTTGCCCAAAGCTCTTGGCAGAGTAGGGACGTGCTGGTCTGGAGGGTCTCCCGCCTGGCTGTTATGAAGGCGTAGCGGTCAAAGTCCTCCATATCTTCTTGTGGTTGCGTTTGGATTAGCGTGGGTCGCCTATCGGAGCCTCGGGCTCCGCGGCCTCGACCCCGTTCGACCTTTCCGGGAGGCGTACGGCCATTCTCCGCAGTGATCTGTCCCCCACCTATGCCGCTGGAGCTGCCTGCCGAGGCCCGTTGTCCTCGTCCTTTGTCCTTGGAACTGCCATAGGTTCCACCTCTCATCCCCCCTTTGCATTGGAGCAGAATCTCCAGGTGCGGTTCAAAGTGGAGGCCGTTCTCGCGTCCTGTGCATTCAGTCTTAAGAACTTGGCGGCCAGACCGGATATATAGATCCGCAAAGGGTGGGAGGGGGAGCTGTGCAGAATAGCGAAGCAGATTTGTGGCGATGGAGTCGGTGGGTCGAAAGAGTAAGACGTGAGTTCTCCCCCCTGGGTCCTTAACAAAGATTTGGGAAGGGCTGGACGAGAGGTTCATCCCTGTGTCGCCTAGGCCGTGTTTCGGTTCATGGGTTTGCAGTAGGTGTCCCTTGGAGCCAGTCGCGATTGGTGAGGGTATGCCTGTTTCTCCTGGTGCGTTCCCGGCTGTTGGTGTTGACTCGGTCCAGACAAGTGCTTGGAGGGGATGGCCACCCGAATGGCTCCTAAAGCGCACGTGAAGGGATGGTTCCTGGGGAAGATTGCAGTCTTGAAATCGTGAGGTGGGTTCCAGGGGGGAGCTTTCATGGTAGACCACAAGTTCGGAGAGAAAGGTGGTAGGTGAAATATCCTGTAAGATGCTGAGAAAGTACTGAATCTTGTCCTCGTCCCGGTATGCTACAAAGTGCTGGACGCCATTTGGATCGTAGACCCTAGCATGACGTGTCACGAGGGTCACTATATCGCCTGCGAAAATTCTTTGAGACCAGAGGGTTACGTGCAGATGTAGTGTGGCCGACAGATTGTTAGGGGGGGTGAGTGTTGCTTTGGCAAGGGTATTTTGGCGGATCTGTGGGCTCAGACGTATAGCCTCGATCAGCATGGCTGGGGTCAGCCAGTCCGAATATTTACACGGAATGGTAAAATTACGCCATCGTACTTGGATTTTAGGGATAAGTGCCCCTCGGTTTCGCCGCTTCTTGGGAATAACCACCATACCATCATGTACATGCGGAAGGTTTCGCTCAGCCTCAAGAATGGGCCGCCTCCTTTTTGACCTTGGGACCTCGTTCGGATTCATACTCACCAGTGGCGTGAGGTTGGAAGGGGCCGATAGTTCCATAGGATCCTGGCTAGTGACTGTTCCTGTGAAAACAGCCCGAGGGCCCGCTTCAATAAAGGTTTGGTCACGGCGTATTTCGGGCTTAAGGGTGGGGTCGACCCAAACCGAGTCTGGTCGCTGTGTCGGCCCATTGAAGACGACTCGTTCAGCTGGAAAAGGCGGTGGCCTGCAATGTTTTGGATAATCACCCTTGGAGATAGTTGGGCAAGAAGGGGTTGGACCAAGCGAATTGTCTCGTAAAAACCCGGGCTGCTTTGTTGGATAACATTCTTCTTTGTCTGTTTTTAAACTTGTTGAAAAAGAAGGCCACGGCTCCATCAGCTGGTTGTAATGCTGTGGGCCTGATGCGGTAGGGGTTGTCTTCGGACTTCAGGCCGTTTCTGTGTAGGATAGTATAGAGGATCTTGGGAAGCTGACCCTTATCCTCAATCCTTATCAGATATGTCCCCTCCTCCGGCCAGTATTTCTGTTCAATGGCAACTACAATGGCCTCGTGTTGCTCATCAACCAAAGTTACCGAGGAGCCGCTGTCCGGTCTCCGCGTGGGGTAGTGGGGCGATGTGGCAGAACAGACTGGAGCCAAGGGGTGTTGGGGGTTGTGTATCCCAATCCAAGTGCGTTGCGGTGTCATGATCCCGTCTAAATTGGGAAAGTGCAGGTTGCTATTGAAAATTATGAAGCCTTCCGGTCGAGGTTTAAACAGAAAGACCTCATTAATATCACCTAATGGACCAAATGTCTCATGGAGAGCCGCGAGCTGTAGGGGGGGGTGTGTTAGGTCCTCCGGAAGCACAAACTGGATCCATGTGACCGCAGGCTTCAAGTCGAGGAAGTGTGCAAGCCGTGGTGTGCAGGTAGCTGTCGCAATCCCCCTTGGGTTGGAGAGGGTCTCGCACACCTCCAGCAAGGTCTCCTTAGTAGTAATCAGGAAGCCAAGTGGCCGTGCTTCAAACTCTGCAATTTCGCTAAGAGGCCCCTCGAATCCCAACGTGGTTACCCCCAGTTGCAGCCGTTCTCCAGGCCATGTCTGCAGCATATTTTGTTGAGAGATTTTGCGGAGCATGTCGAGTTTATTTCTTTCGGCGGCGGGCAGGTTCGCGGGCAGCAGTGCTTCCAGCATCACAACAAGTTGGCGGCAGGTGTTGTTATGTCGGAGCAAGTGCTGCCCCTGGCCCGCTTGTGTAAGGAGGAGCCCATGCCGGGGTTCGGTCAAGGGATATTGTGCCAAGAACTCTACTATTCTGTCGCATTCGAGCGCGGCAAACTCTCCATAGCACGCCGGCGTATTTTCCACTGTGTATTGATCGAGTTGTTTTGCCGTGTCTGCTTCCTGGGGGGAGAGACCCCTCAAGTCGTTCTCCTTTGGAGCAAAGCTACCCCCCTCTGGGTAGGATCGTGGGGCGAGAGGCTCTCTGTGACCAGGTTGTTTGGGAGTGCCGGTGGTGTGTCCATGTGCTTCGCCGAAGGGGTGGTGGGGGGACTGCTCTATATTCTGATCTTTTCCGTTAGCCAAATGCTGCAGAGCATCTCTGTCCTGATCAAGGGGTTGTGTGGTGGACGTGTCCGGCCCGAGAGAAGCTGTGTGTGAAGGCAAAACTGTGGAGACAGGTTTTGTCGGGTCATTTCGCCTCTGGAGTGTCGGGAGCGTGGCATGGGTCGTAGGGTCATGCCGTGGGGGTGGGCTGTGTCGGCCGCGAATAATGATGGTGCTGGAGGCCACCTCATTTCCGCCCATATTGCTGGCTGCATGGTCTCCGGGTTGGTTACTTGCCCGCTTGTAGCTTGGGATCTTGAACTTTCCACTCCCGAGTTTCTGCGGTAATACAGGCTCTGCGGAAAATGTCTCTCCTGGGCGTGGCTGTGCTTGTCCCATTCCTTGCTCCACTGTGCCGGCATCGGGCTGCTCGTGTCCTTCCCCGAGGGGAGGGTCTCGTGCAGCCCGGGCCGTGCCCTGGGAGCTGATCTTTGCGTTTTTTGTTGGCATTTATGACTATTTTTAGCCCAATGATAATGAGGTTGATGTTAGTGTGAGTAGTACTCCTCAACCCCAAGAAACAACACAATCGGAACAGACAGCAAGTTCAGTTGAAACAGGATATGCTCTGAGCACTCCTCAACCAAAAGAAATTGTGTCGGGAAATCCCCAATTACAAAATACATACACAATTCGAATGGTTTTGTCGCTCCCCATGACAATCGATACATTTAATTATGAGGTTCAGACTGCGGTTAAAGATGCACTGGCACAGGCTGCAGGAGTAGCAAGTAATGCTGTATCAATTGACAGTATTGTTGCAGGCATACAGCGACGTCTTTTGTCGGATAGCGTCATTGTACAGACAAGCATTCTGGTAGTTGACGAAAGTTCTGCTACCAATATGGTGTCTTCACTCACGAGTGATAATATTAACAGCAATTTAGTGAGATCTGGGCTACCAAGTGTTATTGTGATTGAACAAGCCCGATCGGTTCAGAACATTGTGGCGCCTGTGATTGTGTATGCAGCATGCGCCAGAAACACATACCAACAATGCGACCAGACAGGAAATTGTTCATCATGTGCATTGTGTCCTCACAACATGATATCGGTGCGAGGGAGCAAAAGTGTTTTGAATTGCACAAATTCGACACAAGTTTTTGTTTTGGACACTACAGTTGCATCATTGTTCACTTTCGAGAACTGGCCACGTCAACACACTTTAGAATTCAGAGAAAACACATTTAGCATCAATACAGAAATCACAATGAAGATGGTGTCAAACCTATCAATCTTTCCCGACCCAGCATCTCTCGAAAACAAGGATGTTCCTTATCTGCAAATCAATAATTCTGAAAGTTTTATTGTGCCGGTTACTCTTACTATCACATACTCTGCTGAACAGCCTGGCTTTGCACCCACGATTGAAACCTATGATGATGTTCTACAAACGTGGGTCGAGGTTAGCACGAATTATAAGAATAATAAGCTACTCAAAACAGTTTCTGTGGACGTGGTGCATTTTAGCTTCTGGACGTCAAATTGGACGCAAACGGATGTCGACTACTATCGTCAAAAAACTAGAAATGAGTCTGAGAATTCATTTTCGACGAAGCTCAATATGTTTATGTTATTCATTCTGTCGCTGATGCTTTTGGTGTTTCTGCTTTTTATCAACCGGTTCGTATCAAACAAACACAGAAGACTAGAGCAAAACGACAAGCCTTGAATTTTTTGCAATGCATTTTAATAAATTCATAAAATACGGTCGGAGAAAACTACTCTATTGTTGTGTAGTGTAAAGCCGTCCGCACCATTGAGTCGCACAGAGGATCTCCGTTTTCAACTCCCCAGTAGTTGACAACCCATTGAATGTTGCGGATCGTACTTTCGAGAGAAAAGTATGTAGGCATTTCGCTCTTGATCTTGTCGGAGAGCTTGCTATTTTGCAAATTTCGAGAACCATGTCTATTGAGGGTTCTTGTGTTTTCACGTGCTTGCTGTAGACATGCGAATATATGTCAACCATTAAACTGTTAATGCAGAGGTCAATGTCGACAGAAAAGAGGGCGGTTTCAACATTCATGCCGCACACAAACAAGTCGTGTTGTACATAAACAAAATGTCGCACATGCTCAAGAACACTGAACAGGCAGGGTAATTGCGCCAGAGCTTCAGCGCACAAAAGCTGGAGGCTGTACTGTGTTTGGTTCTCGCGCTGGACTGTCCTTTGGTCCCGCTTTGTTGTCAGCTGATGGTACAAATCCTTCTCCGGCCAGAGTGTGTGCAATCCGCGCCAGTGATTTGGTTCTCCCCTTGCAGCTGGGCTGGGACTGTGCTCGTTGCTGACGGTCAGAGATCAAGGCCTACGCGCTGGCCGAGGCCGAGCATGTGGCTGTCATCAATGAGCAGGAAAGGATTGAGAAAGACAGAAATGAAGGCCGACGCGCTGGCGGAGGCCGAGCGTGTGGCTGCCATCACTGAGCAGGAAAGAATTGAAGGGTGTAACAATAGAGGCGGAGGTGAATTTTTTTTAAAAGTAAAGTGGTTAGTTGCAAAATGGATAGGAACACGGAAACCATCATTCTCAGGTAGGAGGAATATTGCTTTGATTTGATTTGCTTTTATTACTGGAAACAGTGGTTTAGAACCCTTGATTGAGGGTCTATATGCTCAAATCCATGTGAATCTGAGGACACGTGTTTTCGGCCGGAATCGAACCGGGGACCTTCCGGATTACTAAATTTCTTGTGTGCCGCGCTTTCCACCACTGAGCTATGGTGACGGATAAATCACCGAAAATCCTCAATATCATTATTGCTCATAAAAAGATAATGTAGTTTTGTTTGGAACTCTCAAGGTGCAGTCTATTATTCTCTCTGAAGTGAGTAGATGAAGTTTGCTGATCGTTGTCACATCTTCTACTTTTCTCAAAAGAAAAGACCTGTTAAAAGGAAAAAGTTAGCTAGCCCAGATCATCAAAACCCGCAGCCCAGCATATATATAGACAAATGTACTTTGTACACATATACAGTGTACATGTATACTGCGCTTTAGTCAATCTGGATTCGCCCGGCTCTCCAGGTGTACGTTCCACACCTGGGCACACATAAAGTACTTAATTAGTCTGTGTGTGTGCACGCGCGTATGCAAGCACACATTCACCTACCACCCGAACCTCCGCAAAAATAGAGAAATGTACAAGGCAACCCCCCTATCTCTACCCCTGCCAAAACATAGTCCCCTACAATAGCAACAAGCGTCAACCATGGACAAGCTGAGAAAGACCCCACTTCCACCCCCCTCCCACCCACGCATGCAGGTATTAAAAAACACCTGTGATACACACGCATGTAGTAGAGAGATTGGACAGTACAAATAGACAAAACGCGCATGCACGAGTGCATATGTACACCCCGTGCTGAGTATGGTCACAAGTATATACCATATTGTCAACAACACCTGTGACCGTGTATATACTTGTCTGCACAGGCATACAAAATACCTGTCTAGTGCAGTTTTCCATCCACCCCGCAACATGTACACATACACACATGCAAACACGCCTGGAACGATGGCGCTGCATTGACTGCACGAGGAGCTGATGCAGATGCAGGAGGCTCTGCACGTCTTCTCTGTTTGACGCAATCAACCACATTTAGCACCTCCAACACTAGGACTTCATTGTAACCATTTCCTGAGACCTCAATACCCCTCTTCCTCCCTTCCCCTCTTCCCAAAAACCGCAGAAAAGTTCGCAGACTACGGGCAAGCGCAGTTTGTCTGTCCCAACACTGATTTAGATTCAGAGTGTACAACTCCAGAGAAGCATCGCGCAGCTTCACAGTGGCCCCATGTATAGTTGTAGAAAGATTAGAGGAAAGGCAGCAGTGCAGCAGAGCCCCAGTAGGCGAGCACGCAAGAGGCCCAGTCTGAAGATGCCCCACGTGGCTGTTCGCGAAAAAACGAATAGTGAACGCAGAACAACCAAACCCCACAGCAGCCCACCACACCATCACGACAGCGCGCTGCACAGACAACACCCGCTCGTCTGCACTGGTGCGGGACCAATCCACACGGTCCATGGCCTGCTCAAGTTGCAAGCCACAGAGACGATGCTCTGAAACTAGGGTTGATTGATGATTGCTTTTATTGCTTGAAACAGTACCGTAACATATCCATGTATATACGTACAGGTTTGTGTCGTCCTCTCGCCCTCCATGCTTCTTGGATATTTTTTGTACGCACATATTTATATATACACGCACAAGCACTTACATAGATAGATACATATGAGTATATGTACACTTATAAATATATATATGTGTATACATAAGGGTATGTTTTCGTGCGAGTTTGCGGATGCGTGTGTGTGTGTGTCTGTGGACCACCCCTGCCTGTCTCAGATCGATTATTGACTTGGACGTGGAAACATGACCCAAATATACACCTCAACTTCAAAGCATTACTCTCAGGGCGCGTACTGTGCAACTTTTATTGTCACCAAGTCACACTTTCTATAGTCTCCTCTCAGAATCCGACAAGATCACCAAAGTGAGGTTGAAAGCATGTATTTGTAGGAAAGAAAGGGGGTTTCAGGGCAGAATCTAAACGACTTAGAATCCATTCTTGGGAAGGAATCTGGGCAAAATCTAGATCGCACATTCCATTTTGCCCCTTTCAGAGAACACAACCCCCTCAGTACACAACCGAACCCGATGGAAAATGATGGGAACACATTTAAGTGGAATTCATCACCTAGACCCGCAAACGATTCTGAACAAATTCCATATTTCACTAAAACATATAATGTGATTTGAAATTATAAAATAATCAGTCATTTCTAGCACATATTAGACAAAGCCATCTTAAAAGAAACAGCTCAACCGACGTTCTCCAATAATTGTGAACTCATAGAAAACGAGTCGGTTAAGGCACTTCTGCGGTCTGTTTTAATTGAAAAAAATCCACAATTTGAAAGCTCTTTTCGTGAGTTTTTGTGTATGGTCCGAATTGCAAATCGGGTCGAGGTGGATTGGTGGCTCGAGAGATTGTCTTCAGAACCCACTACACCAGAATTCTAGCGTATTGGACTTTGCCACAGAAGAGGTGTGAAATTTTATCCCACCTTTTTCCAGTTTGTGCGTTCATATTCGGAGCTCCCTGCAAATAGCACATATTTAGTTTGTCAATATATATGTCTGTGAGAATATGTGTAAATGTGTGTTTGTGTGTGAATGTGTGTGCGTGCGTGTGTGTGTGTGTGTGCTTGTGCGTTTTCAATACATATCTGTTCATACGAAAATATGCATGTATACATATGTATTTATACGTATGTATGTACATGTATATATGTAGGTTATTCGTCATAGTAAAAAGATAATAGACAGATATAAATATACGTTTAGATATATGTACATGATAGTATATATACATAGATAGAGAGAGAGATTAACAGATAGATAGTTCAAAGATAGACAGATGAGTGTGCGCGCGTATATATATATATATGTATATATATATATATATATATACATATATATATGTATAAATATATATATAT